>ENA-OPWY01000706-OPWY01000706.1-human-gut-metagenome-genome-assembly--contig:-NODE-706-length-17277-cov-2.299094_pt1 | contig 17277 bp, 13 predicted proteins | sample MGYA00241515_ERZ502022 | MGnify/ENA primary metagenome ERZ502022 (study PRJEB25962, sample SAMEA2043045) | human gut metagenome | biome: human gut; feature: human-associated habitat; material: faeces...
ACGCGGAAGCGTTCCCCGGCCTTTTTACTTATGCATTGGCAGAGCTGCGGCGGCACTGGTCGGTGATCTCGCGCTTCAGCGCCTGCATGGGCGGAGCGGACAGGTCGCGTGGGTAGTCGTAGCTTGTCAGGTCGAACTCCCGCAGGGTGCTGTCTGGATGCATGACGAGGATCTTCTGCCCCAGCAGCAGCGCCTCGTCCAGCTGGTGCGTCACCAGCACGATGGTGCGGGGCATGGCCCGCTGGACGGCCAGCAGCTGCGCTTGCAGCTCCTCGCGGGTAAGGAAATCCAGCGAGGCAAAGGGCTCGTCCATCAGCAGCAGCTCCGCCTGACCGGCCAGCACACGGGCCAGCCCCAGGCGCTGCTTCATGCCGGTGGACAGCTCTGCCGGCGTCAGGTCAGCGTAGTCCTCCAGCCCCACCAGCCGGACAAAATCCCGCGCCTTTTCGTAGCGCTCCTCCGGCGTCTTGCCCACGCCGCAGGCCATGGCGACGTTGCGCTGCACGTTCGTCCACGTGATGACATACGGGTCCGGGCTGAGAAGCGCGCTGTGCCAGCCCTGCGGCATCTCGATCTGTCCCGCGTCCGGCTGCTCCTTTCCGGCCAGCAGCTTCAAAAGCGTGCTCTTGCCGCAGCCGCTGCGGCCGACGATGACCGTCAGCTGTCCGATGGGGAAACAGACGGAGAGATCGCGCAGCACCTGCCGTGTGCGGCTCTGCCGCGTCTGGCCGGTAAGCACGATCTCGCTGGAATAGGATGTATAGGATTTTTTGATATGCTGCAATGCGACTGCGTCCATAAAACTGTCTCCGTTCGATGAATTCGAAACTGATTCTAGCAGATTTCGACAGAAGATACAAGACAAAAAATCATCCTGACCACCGGCCCAGCCGGTGGTCAGGATCTGTTTACTCAGCCGATGTAATTGAAGGGATTGACGTCTGCACCGTTATAGTAGATGGTGAAGTGCAGGTGCGGGCCGGTCGACCAGCCGGTGGAGCCGACGTAGCCGATGGTCTGTCCCTGTGTGACGTAATCGCCGACGGACACGGAGCAGGACGGCTGGTGCGCGTAGAGGCTGGAATAGCCGTCGCCGTGGTTGATGACCACATAATAGCCCCAGGCTGCGGAATAGGCCGCCGTCGTGACCGTGCCGGATTTTGTCGCAAGGATCGCCGTACCGGCTGCCGCGCCGAAGTCCACGCCGTTGTGCCAGCTGTATTTGCCGGTCAGCGGGTGCGTGCGGTAGCCATAGGAGTCCGTGACCTGACACTGATACGGAAGGGGATACAGCCAGCCGCCCGTGTTGGTCGCGCCGCTGGAATTGCTGTTCGAGCCTTTGTTGTTGTTCTGCCGGTTCAGCGCTGCAATGCGTTCGGCCTCTTCCTTGGAAAGAGCGGCATAATACGCCGCCTCGGACTTGGCAATCTCGTCAGACAGCTCGGCCTCGTCGGCCATGTTCTGCTCGTAATCGGCGTTCATTTCTTCATAGGCCTGCATCATTTCCAGCAGCAGACTGTCGGCCTCGGTGCGCTGCGCCTCAAGCTCCGCCTCCTGCTGGTCAAGCTCCTCGCGCGTCGTGTCAAGCTCTGCCATCTGCTGCTCAAGCTCCGTGCGCTCGGATGCGATCTGCTCGGAGACGGCCTTCATCTTTTCCAGCATCAGCTGATCCGCCTTGGCGATCTCCTGAATCACGTCGATCTTGTCCAGCAGATCCGAGAAGCTGTTCGCGCCGAACAAAATCGCCCAGTAGGAGATATTGCCCGTCTCCTCCATGGAGCGGATGCGGGTCTTGTACTGCTCGTTCAGGCGCTGTTCCTCGGCCTGGGACGCTTCCAGCTCGGCCTGCTTGTTGGCGATCAGCAGGCTGTACTGCTGCACCTGCTCGTTCAGGTTGTTGATGGACGCCTGCGTCATGCTGATCTGCTGGTCGATATCGGATTTCTTATCGACGAGCGTCTGCGTTTTGGACTGGTTTTCCTTGATCTTTGCCTGAAGCGCTTCGCGCTCCTTTTTGAGCTCTGCCTGCTGATTGCGGAGGCCGGAGAGCTCTTTTTTGATCTCCGAGCTGGACGCGGCGTTGACCATGATAATGAGGGCGCTTGAGACAAGGCCCAGCAGCATCACGGCGGCCAATACCAAACAGACGATCCGGCGGGCGGAGCCGCTTTTCTTTTGTTTCATAAGTAAAAGGTACCTCCCGGTTTTACACCTTCAGGAACTTCCGGATGGACAGCAAGCTGCCGAACACGCCCACGAGGAAGCCCGTGATCGCGTAGGCGGCTGCGACGATCTCAATGACGTCCGTGAACGGAGTCAGGACGAACAGCTTGAGCGTGTCGAGCTGCGCGATCTTCGAAAGGACGAAATCATACAGGCCCCATTCGAGGAAGAAGCCGACTGCGGCGGCGATAATACCAATAATAAAGCCCTCGACGATAAAAGGCAGTCGGATAAAGGCGTTGGTCGCGCCGACCATCTTCATGATGGCGATCTCCTCGCTGCGGGAATACATGGCAAGCTTGACGGTGTTGGAAATGATGAACAGCGAGACGACGAACAGCACTGAGACAATGACGAGCGAGGCAATATTCAGAACGTTCTGCACGGTCTGGAAGCCCTCGGCGATCTCAAAGTGCGCCGAAACATCCGCTACACCCTCAATATCCTTCAGCTTTTCATACGTCTGCTTCAGCAGCGAGTTATCCTCGACTGTGACGACATAGCGGTCGCGCAGCGTATCGGGGTCGATGCCCGCAAACAGCGACGCGTCGTTCTGCTCGTCAATAAAATCCTCCAGTGCCTGCTCCCGCGAGACAAAGACCGCGGAGCGGACGTTGGTGATGAGGTTGATCTGCGAACCGACGGATTTTGCCTTGGCCTCGGAATAGCTCTCGTCGATGTAGACGAGCATCTCGTTCTTCTGCTCCAGCTCCTTGACCATGGCGCTGGTATTATAGAGAATGAGGCAGAACGAGCCCATGATAATGAGGCACGCCACCGTCACGCAGATGGCCGCGAAGGACATGAAGCCGTGCAGGAACACGCCCCGGAAGCCCTCGCGCAGTAAGTAACCGATGTTATTCTTCTTCATTGAGATAATACCCGTCCATTCCGTCGCTGATGATCCTGCCCTCGTTGATGGCGACGACACGCTTGGTAAAGCGGTTGACAAGCTCCCGCTCGTGCGTGACGACCAGAACCGTGGTGCCGAGGGCGTTGATCTGTTCGAGCAGCATCATAATTTCGAGCGAACGCGCCGGGTCAAGGTTGCCCGTGGGCTCGTCGGCGATGATGACGCTGGGATTGTTGACAAGCGCTCTTGCGATGGCGACGCGCTGCTGCTCGCCGCCGGACAGCTCGTTCGGGAGCCGGCGGCCCTTCGTTTCCAGACCGACCAGCTCGAGCACATACGGCACGCGCTTCTGGATCTCCTTTTCAGGCGCACCGATCACGCGCATGGCGAACGCGACGTTTTCATAGACAGACTTGTCGCCGATCAGGCGGAAATCCTGAAAGATGACGCCGAGCGTCCGGCGCAGATACGGCACGGCGCGGCTGCGGAGCTTTTCGACGGCGAAGCCGTTGACAAGCGCGCTGCCGGAGGTCGGGCGCAGTTCGGCGGTCAGAATTTTGATGATGGTGGACTTGCCGGAGCCGGACGGGCCGACCAGAAAGACAAATTCGCCGTCGTCGATCTTCATGGAAATGCCGTTCAGCGCGATCGTGCCGGTGTCGTAGGTTTTATGCACATCCTGTAATTCGATCATGTTAAACTCCGATTTTCAAAGCATTGCGCGGGTCAGATGAGTCTGTTCTCGCGCGAGACAAGATATTTCTTGACCATGAGGGCGACCTTGAAGATGATCGCGTCGTCAAACTCGCGCAGGTCAAGGCCGGTGAGCTTCTTGATCTTCTCAAGCCGGTACACCAGCGTGTTTCTGTGGACGAACAGCTTGCGGGACGTTTCGGAGACGTTCAGATTGTTCTCAAAGAACTTGTTGATCGTGAACAGCGTCTCCTGATCGAGCGTGTCGATGGAGTTCTTCTTGAACACCTCGGACAAGAAGATCTCGCAGAGCGTCGTCGGGAGCTGATAGATCAGGCGGCCGATGCCGAGATTTTCATAGTTGATGATCGTTTTTTCCGTCTCAAAGACCTTACCGACCTCAATGGCGACCTGCGCTTCCTTATAGGCGTCGGCCAGCTCACGCAGGTGGCCCGCAACGGTGGAGATGCCGATGACGGTCTTGACAAACAGCTCGGACCGGAGCGTCTGCTCGATGGTCTGCGCCGTCTGCAGCAGCTCGGCCTTTTCTGTGCCGGGCGCGATCTGCTTGACGATGGCGATATCCGTCTCGTTGATGGACAGGACAAAGTCCTGCTGCTTGTCCGGGAACATACCGGAAAGCACGTCGACGGAGGCGACGTCCGCCCGGCCTACCTGCCGGACGAGGAAGACGGCGCGCGGCGCGTCGGTGACGAAGTGCAGCTCCTTCGCGCGGATATAGATATCGCCCGGCAGAATGTTGTCGGTGATGATATTCTTGACGAAGGTTCCCTTGTCGTGCTTTTCCTCATAGTAGGTCTTCGCGCCGTTGAGCGCGACGTAGGCCATGACGCACAGACTTCTGGCGATCTCGTCGTCGCCCTCGGCAAACACGGCGTAGTCAAAGTAGGCGCTCCAGGAAACGAGCGGCTTGAAGGTCTTTTTGTCGACGACGACAATGGAATCCGGGGCGCTGTTGAGCTTGATAACGGCCTCGGGCCATTTTTCCCCGATGCGCGAGGTGTCGCTGCAGGAGATCACGGTGCTGTCGGCGTCGATCACGCCGATCATGCGGTCGGTCGCCTCCTTCATCTGGACGATCACACTCTGAAAAACGCGGCTGGACATAATACGCCCTCCCTATTACAACTTGCTTTTTACACAAACAACCATTGACATAATACTACGTTTTCGGCAGAAGCGCAAGGTCTTTTTGACATTTTATTTGAAAACGGCTATCTTTTTTTGTGGCATTTTCATAGTTTTTCGTCATTTGCTCCAAATTCAGGGGGCTTTGCTCTCAAAATATGCAAGTTTTTTCTTCCGTCAAAATCACAGGATATTCTGCAGAAGCCCTTCGGCCTCCACAATATCCAGTTCTTTTGTCTGTCCCAGCGGGAGAAATCCGAGCGTCAATCCGCCTTCTGCCTCGCGCCGCAGATACGTCACCGGACAGCCCCTGCTGGCGAGCATCCGGCGCACCTGATGGTACTTTCCCTCCTGCACGCAGACGATGGAGCGCCCGTCAGACAGCGGCGTGAGCTTCGCCGGCAGGCAGTGCAGGCCGTCGGCCAGCACCAGTCCCTGCTCGAACGCGCGTACATCCTCCGGCCCCGTCCGGCCCTCGTGCTCGGCATAATAGCGCTTCCAGACGCCGTGCCGGGGAGACAAAATGCGGTGGGCCAGATCGCCGTCGTTTGTCAGCAGCAGAAGCCCCTCCGTATCCTTGTCAAGCCTGCCGACGGGCATAACGCCGAGTCTCCGGTATTCGTCCGGCACAAGTTCCATGACGGTCTTTGCCTTCGGATCGTCGGCGGCGGTCAGATAGCCTGCGGGCTTGTGGAGCATGATGAGGACCGGCCCGCGCAGACGCACGGGCTGGCCGTCCACGGCGATATGGACAGCTGCTTCGTCAAATTTCCGGCTCTCGTCGGTCACGACCGCGCCGTCTGCGGTTACGCGGCCCGCGCGGATGATCGCGCGCAGCTCCTTCCGGCTGGCGACGCCCGCCTCACTCAGAATTCTGTCCAGTCTCTGCATATGGCTGCTCCTGTCATAAATAAAATCGGTCTGCATAGGTTGTACCATGCAATCAAATAGATCGGAGGAATCGTTCCATGGTCATCATGACGGCGAAGGTCCCCAAAAGAAGACTGCTGCTCATCGTGCTGCTGCTCATCGCGGCGGCGGTCGTGCTGGCGCTCTGCCTGCGCGGCGCGGGCGGCGAAACGGAAAAGCCCGCGAAAACAGGCACGCAGGGCGCAACGAACGAGGCGCGCATCGCCTTCCTTGAGAGCTACGGCTGGCAGGTCGAGCCGGAGCCGGTCAAGACCCAGCAGGTCATCGTCCCGGCTGACCCCAGCGAGGTCTTCCTGCGCTACAACGAGCTTCAGATCTCGCAGGGCTACGATCTGCTGCAATACAGCGGCAAGGAGCTGACGCGCTACGTCTACCGGATCACAAACTACCCGGACGAAAGCGGCGTGTATTACGCAACGCTTCTGGTCAAAGACGGCCAGGTCGTCGGCGCAGACGTCGCCTCCAGCGCAAAAACCGGCGTAATGCACGGGCTGAAGATGCCGGAATGAGGGTCAGCGCGCGTTCCGTCGAGGCCGTTTCCGACGCGCCTCCGGCGGCCCATTCTTTTCCGCCTTGCCGGAAAAGAATGGGGAGAAAAGGGGCGCTCGGTTACGTTTGGTGCATACTGCGGGTGCTATTCAGGCAGGAACCTGTTTTTTAGTCGTTACAATCACACATAGCCACCCTACGAGAGTTTTGGTACGCGCCGCCTGTTACGGTACGGCCCAATTTGTGAGTCGCTGCGTTTGAATAGGTGCGGTAAATTAGTCCTGCAGCCAAAATTTGCAGGATTGTACGGATTTGCCGAGACCTCTGCAAATCTTTTTCGGACAGCATCAGAAATTTTGAACTGCTCCAAATCTCGCGGGAAAGATCCAAGAAAACCGAAGCGGTTTTCTTGGTCGGTTCAAGGGAGCTCCGGGGGGAAATCGAAATCCCCCGGGCCTCAAATTGCAAACCAGCGCAGCGTTTTCTTTTGGAGAAGCAAAAGAAAATGCTGAAGGGCAGCTGCTGATTCGCAGAAGACTATCAGCCTTATACAGCCTCACGACACATCCAGCTGGTCGAGATATTTATATCCGTTTTCCGCGATATGCTCCTTGCGGCCCTGTAAATTATCGCCCAGCAGCAGGTCAAAGATCTGCATGGTGCGCGCCATGTCCTCCGGCATGACCTTGATGAGGCGGCGCGTTTCCGGGTTCATGGTCGTCATCCACATCATTTCCGGGTCGTTTTCGCCAAGACCCTTCGAGCGGTTGATGGAGAGCTTTTTGCCCTCCAGCTTCTTGACGATCTCGGATTTTTCCGCGTCGGTGTATGCAAACCACGTCTTGTCCTTGCACGTGATCTCATACAGGGGCGATTCCGCGATATAGACATAGCCCTCCTGAATGAGCGTCGGGCACAGCCGGTAGATCATGGTCAGGATCAGCGTGCGGATCTGATAGCCGTCTACGTCGGCGTCGGTGCAGATGATGACTTTGTTCCAGCGCAGATTTTCCAGGTCAAACGCGGACAGATCCTTCGTCTTCTTCGTCTGCACCTCCACACCGCAGCCAAGCACGCGGATGAGGTCGGTGATGATGTCGGACTTGAAAATGCGGTCGTAATCAGCCTTCAGGCAGTTCAGAATCTTGCCGCGCACGGGCATGATGCCCTGAAATTCCGCGTCGCGCGAGAGCTTGACCGAGCCGAGCGCGGAATCGCCCTCGACGATATAAATTTCGCGCTTCGACACGTCCTTCGTGCGGCAGTCGACGAATTTCTGCACGCGGTTGGCGATATCAAGATTGCCGGTCAGCTTTTTCTTGATGTTCAGACGCGCCTTTTCCGCCGATTCACGGCTCCGCTTGTTGACCAGCACCTGATCGGCAATGCGGTCGGCCTCCTGCTTGTTTTCGATGAAATAGACGTGCAGCCGGTCGCGGAAAAATTCCGCCATGGCATCCTGCACGAATTTGTTTGTAATGGCCTTTTTTGTCTGGTTCTCATACGAGGTCTGCGTGGAGAAGCAGTTCGTCACCAGCACCAGACAGTCGGCCACGTCCTGAAACGTGATCTTCGATTCGGACTTCGTGTATTTGTTCGTCTGCTTGCAGTAGGCGTCAATGGCGTAGACAAAGGCGTTTTTGACGGCCTTTTCCGGCGCGCCGCCGTGTTCGAGCCAAGAAGAATTGTGATAGTATTCGAGACGGTTGACACGGTTCGAGAAGCACAGGGCGGCGGAAATGCGCACCTTGTATTCCGGCTTGTCTTCACGGTCGCGGCCCTTACGCTCGGCCTCCCAGAACTGCGGCATGGTCAGCGTCTGCTCACCTGCAATTTCGTTTACATAATCCAAAATGCCGTTGGGATAGCAGTAATCCGTCTTGACGAATTTGCCGCCTTCCTGATCGCGGAACGTGAACGTCACGCCCGCGTTGACGACAGCCTGCCGCTTGAGCGTGTCCTCAAAATATTCCTTCGGAATGTTGATGTCGGTGAAGACGGCCAGATCGGGCTTCCAGCGGAAGACGGAACCGGTGGCCTTGCGGTCGGCCGGCTCCTTTTTCATCTTGCCGACAAGCTCACCCTTTTCAAAATGCAGCGTGTATTTAAATCCGTCACGGCGAATGATCGCGTCAAAATATTCGGATGAATACTGCGTGGCGCAGGAGCCGAGGCCGTTCAGGCCCAGCGAGAATTCATAGTCGCCGCCCGCGTTGTTCTGGTACTTACCGCCTGCGTAAAGCTCGCAGAAGACAAGCTCCCAGTTGTATTTTCCCTCTTTTTCGTTCCAGTCGACCGGACAGCCGCGCCCGAAGTCCTCGACCTCAATGGAATGATCCTCATAGCGCGTCACGAGAATTTGCCGGCCGTAGCCCTCGCGCGCTTCGTCGATGGCGTTGGACAGAATTTCAAAAACGGCGTGCTCACAGCCCTCCAGGCCGTCCGAGCCGAAAATGACCGCCGGCCGCAGCCGGACGCGGTCCGCGCCCTTTAAAGACGAGATGGACTCGTTTCCATAGGCTTTTTGTTCTTTCATGCGGATTCCTCACAATATTTCGTGCTGTAACGGGCATTCCGCCCACTATAATTAGATATAGTATACGGTTTTTTTACTCCAAAGTCAAGGTTTGCCGCAAAGCCCGCAGGATATACGGCGGCCTGCCCAGCGTTCGCGGACGGGGAAAATTTTCGTGTTTTTCCGTTTGGTGATTGCAAAGTTTTCGGTTTCGGTTTATGATATATGATGTGAAGTGTAGTACAAAAATCGGCAGAAGCTTCTGCCATGCGCTGGACAGGGAAAGATTTATGAAAATTGGATTTGACAATCAGAAGTATTTGAAGCTGCAGTCCGAACGGATCCTGGAGCGCGTCGCGCATTTCGGCGGCAAGCTCTATCTGGAATTCGGCGGCAAGCTTTTTGACGACTATCACGCCTCGCGCGTCCTGCCCGGCTTCCAGCCGGACAGCAAAATGAAGGTGCTGCTGCAGCTCAAGGAGCAGGCGGAGATCGTCATCGCCATCAACGCAGCCCACATTGAAATGAACAAGCGCCGGGGCGATCTCGGCATTACCTACGATCTGGACGTCATGCGCCTGATCGACACGTTCCGTTCTATCGGACTCTATGTCGGCAGCGTCGTCATCACGCAGTACGCGGGCCAGCAGGCCGCCGAGGTGTTCCAGCGCAAGCTGGAGGCGCTGGGCGTGAAGGTCTACCGGCACTATCCCATCGCGGATTATCCTTCGAATATCAATCTCATCGTTTCCGATGAGGGCTACGGCAGAAACGAGTATATCGAAACCAGCCGCCCCATCGTCATTGTCACGGCCCCCGGCCCCGGCTCCGGCAAGATGGCGACCTGTCTCAGCCAGCTCTATCAGGAGCATAAGCGCGGCGTGAACGCGGGCTACGCAAAATATGAGACGTTCCCGATCTGGAACCTGCCGCTCAAGCACCCGGTCAACCTCGCCTACGAGGCCGCGACAGCCGATCTGGCCGACGTCAACATGATCGACCCCTTCCACCTTGAGGCCTACGGCGAAACAACGGTCAATTATAACCGCGACATCGAGATCTTCCCGGTGCTCGAAACGATCTTCCGTTCCATCTTCGGCGAATGCCCGTATAAAAGCCCGACGGACATGGGCGTCAATATGGCGGGCTTTGCCATCTGCGACGATGATGCCTGCCGCGAAGCGTCGTATCAGGAGATCATCCGGCGTTATTTCGCCTCCGCCTGCGCCGTCAAAAAGGGCGTCGCCATGCCCGAGGAGCTGCGCAAGCAGGAAATGCTCATGAACTCACTGCACTTGGATGTTTCTATGCGCAAAACCGTCCCCGCCGCGCGGGCCAAGGCCGCCGAAACGGGTGCGCCTGCCGCCGCAATCGAGCTGCCGGACGGTCGGCTTGTCACCGGCAAGACCTCCGGCCTCATGGGCGCGGCCTGCGCCGCGCTTCTGAATGCGATCAAGCTGTCCGCAGGGATCGACGACCGTGTGAACCTCATTTCTCCGATGGTCCTCGCCCCCATCCAGCACCTGAAGATCGAGCATCTGGGCAATTCCAACCCCCGCCTGCACACGGACGAGGTCCTCATCGCGCTGTCCATCAGCGCCGTGACGAATCCGACCGCCGAGCTTGCCATGGAGGCGCTGGCCTCCCTGCGCGGCAGTCAGGTGCATTCGTCCGTCATTCTCTCCTCGGTCGACGAGGGGATGTTCAAGCGCCTCGGCATGAACGTTACGTTCGAGCCGGTCTATCAGTCGCACACGCTCTATCACAAGTGAGGGATCGACGCTATGGAACATTCCCGCAGTAAATTACCCGCCATGCTCGCCGTTCTGTTCTGCATTGCGCTGCTGGCCGGTGTCGGCGTTCTTCTGTGGAAGACGCTCCCGGAAAAGCAGAAGCCCGAGCAGGCCGAGACCATCCAGACGGACGGCGTGTTTTCCAACGAACCGACGACCGTAGAGCCGGAGCGCGAAGCGCCCTACGAGGGCGAGGATCGCAAGGTCATCCCCAGCCCGAAGGTCGCTACCTACGACCTCAAGCCGGAGATGAGCGCCTACGAGGTGGCCTCCGCCGCACAGCAGACGGCGCAGGCGCTTCTCGATACCATGACGGACGAGGAAAAAATCTGGCAGCTGTTCTTCGTAACGCCGGAGGCCATCACAAACGTCAACACCGCCACCGTAGCGGGGGAGACGACAAAGAAAGCGCTGGAGCAGTACCCGGTCGGCGGCATCGTGTATTTCGCGAAAAACCTTGAAGACCGCGAACAGACCGTCGCGCTGCTGGAAAACACGCAGTCCTACGCAAAAATTCCGCTCTTCCTCGGCGTTGACGAGGAGGGCGGCACCGTCAGCCGCGTCGGCAGCAACCCGGACATGGGCGTGCCGTCCGTCGGCGATATGCGTTCGCTCGGCAAGCAGCAGGATCCCGCAGCGGCCTATGCCGCCGGGCAGGACATCGGCGGCAGCCTGCACGCGTTAGGCTTCAATCTGGACTTTGCCCCGGTCGCGGACGTTGCGCAGGGTGCGGACAGCGTCATCGGCAGCCGCTCGTTCGGCTCTGATCCGGAGCTGTGCGCGTCGCTCGCGGGCGTCATCGTCAAGAGTCTGCGGGCAGAGGGCGTCGTCTCCTGCCTCAAGCACTTCCCCGGCTACGGCAGCGCCACCGTCGACGATCACAACGGCACGTCGATCGTCGAAAAGACCCTCAGTGAGCTGGAAGGCTGTGACCTTGTCCCGTTCCAGTCCATCATCGCCTCGGAGGGGAGCGTCCCGTTCGTCATGGTCTCGCACCTGTCCTACCCGAATGTCACCGGCAGCGATACGCCCGCCGATCTGAGCGCATCCATCGTGACGGATATCCTGCGCGACAAGCTGGACTATCAGAACATCATCATCACCGACTCGCACTCCATGGCCTCCATCACCGACCATTATTCCGCAGGCGATGCCGCCGTCAAGGCCCTTGCCGCCGGATGCGACATGATCCTCATGCCGTCCGATCTGCAGGCCGCGTTCGACGCCGTCAAGGCCGCCGTCGCCGACGGCACGCTTTCGCAGGCCCGTATTGACGAGAGCGTTCTGCGCATTCTGACCGTCAAGGCGGAATACGGCATCATTTCCTGAGGAACCGATGCTTTCAGTAAATTTCACCGAAAGGATGTGCGCACCATGTCCGCAGCCCCGAACAAAAAGCCCTCCGTTGCGCTGGGCCTGATCCTGATCCTGCTTCTGCTTGCCGCCGTCGTTTTCGGCGGGATGTGGGTCGTGCAGGCGGCGTTCACGCCGCGTATGTCCGACGCAAGGGCTGCCGCCGAGGCAAGTTCCACACCTGCCAAAGAACCGACTGTACAGGCTGAACCGGTGGTACAGGAGCCGGAGCCGCAGGAGCAGCCCGCACAGCAACCTGCAGAGCAGACAGCAGAGTCCCGCGTGACGCTCATGGCGCTGGGAGACGATCTGATCCACAACTGCGTCTACTGGTCCGCGCAGACGCCGGAGGGCGGCTATGATTTCACGTCGTTCTTCGACGATATCCGCCCCACCGTCCGGCAGTATGATCTGGCCTGCATCAATCAGGAGACGATCCTCGTCAAGGACCGTGAGCTGATCGAAAGCTATCCGGTCTTCGGTTCGCCCATCGAGGTCGCCGACGCGCTGGCCGATACGGGCTTCAACGTTGTGACCTTCGCCAGCAACCACTGCTTTGACAAAAAGGAAACCGGCATCACGGATACGCTGTCCTATTTCCACGAGACATATCCGGAGATCACCACGCTCGGCATCCATGACACGGAGGCTGATGCCGAGGCGATCTCCATCGTCGAGAAAAACGGCATCCGCATCGCCATGCTGAACTTCACTTACGGCCTCAACAACTCCATGCCCGAAAAGCGCTGGATGATCGATATGCTTTCCAGTCAGGAAACGGTCTGCGGCCGCATCGAGCAGGCAAAGCAGGCGGCGGATTTCGTCATCGTCTTCCCGCACTGGGGCACGGAGGACACCTTCAGTCCGGACAACGACCAGCTCACCTGGGCGCAGGCAATGGCGGACGCGGGCGCGGATCTCATCATCGGCGGTCACACGCACACGCTCCAGCCGGTCGAGCTGCTTACGGCATCCGATGGCCGCGACGTGCCGGTCTATTACAGTCTCGGAAACTTCCTGTCGCACCAGAAGGAGAAAATGAACCTCCTCGGCGGCATGGCCAGCGTCACCATCGTCAAGGACGCGGACGGAACGCACGTATCGGAATACGACCTCAAGCCGACCATCAACGTCATTCTCCGCAATGAGAACACTGGCTGGTACACCTACCGCCCGATGCTCCTGGACAGCTACGGCACGGAGCTTGCCGCCCAGAACCGCTTCTCCGAATGCACCGTCGACGCCATGTGGGCGCTGTATGAGGATATCACAGGATAAGAAAGAGCCCCGGTTTCCGCTGTGGAAGCCGGGGCTTGCTATAATTTTGGAATCAATCCGCGAACAGCGGGGTAGAGAGGTAGCGGTCGCCGGTATCGGGGAAGAGGACGACGATGGTCTTGCCCTCATTTTCCGGACGCTTGGCCAGCTCAACTGCTGCGTGGAGCGCCGCGCCGGAGGAAATGCCGACCAGAACGCCCTCTTTTCTGCCGACGAGCCTGCCGTCTGCAAACGCGTCCTCGTTCGAAACGGGGATGATCTCGTCATAGACCTTCGTGTCGAGCACATCGGGGACAAAGCCCGCGCCGATGCCCTGAATCTTGTGCGCGCCTGCCACGCCCTGCGACAGAACCGGGGACGAGGCCGGTTCGACCGCGACGACCTTCACGGACGGAACCTTGCGCTTCAGGTACTGCCCAACGCCGGTGACTGTGCCGCCGGTGCCGACGCCTGCAACGAAGTAATCGACTTTGCCGTCGGTATCTTCGTAAATTTCGGGGCCGGTCGTCTCAATATGGGCCTTCGGGTTCGAGGGATTGACGAACTGGCCCGGCACAAAGCTGTTCGGGATCTCCTTCGCCAGCTCATCCGCTTTGGCGATCGCGCCCTTCATGCCCTTGGCGCCCTCCGTCAGCACAAGCTCCGCGCCGTAGGCTTTCATAAGCTGACGGCGCTCAACGGACATCGTCTCAGGCATGACGATGATGATCCGGTAGCCTCTGGCTGCCGCGACGGAGGCGAGGCCGATGCCGGTATTGCCGGAGGTCGGCTCGATGATGACAGAGCCGGGCTTCAGCTGACCCGCAGCCTCCGCGTCGTCGATCATTTTCTTCGCAATGCGGTCCTTGACGGAACCGGCGGGGTTGAAGTATTCAAGTTTGGCCAGGATTCTGGCCTTGAGGTTCAGCTCTTTTTCAATGTGCGTCAGCTCCAGCAGGGGAGTCTTGCCGATCAGCTGGTCAGCGGAAGTATAAATGTTGGACATATTCAAAATCTCCTTATATATTTTATAAAATGAAAGCGTCAATCCGGTTCCTTTGTCACATCCGACATCGGAACACGGCGCACGGAAGCAGATGCAGGATCATATCTGTGCCCTCACTCAAATGGAACTAAAATAGTATGTTGGTAACATCTATCGGATGGCTGTATCCTACCACACATTCCCTAGCTTGTCAATAGGCTTTTAAAATTTTTCTGCGTTGCAGCCGGAACGGATTTATCGTATAATGTAATAAGAAAAACGGGAGGGCTGCGCAATGAATAAATTCTGGGGACATCTGAAAACGATCACACATCACCGGCACCTGGTCATGCGCGGCTGCTTCCGCATGGGCCTGATCTGGCAGGGACTGACGCATGACCTGTCCAAATATTCGCCAACCGAGTTTTTGGCGGGCGTCCGGTACTATCAGGGCGACCGCAGCCCGAACACCGCCGAGCGTGAGGCGAACGGCTATTCTCTTGCCTGGATGCACCACAAGGGCCGCAACCGTCACCATTTTGAATACTGGACGGATCTGAGCCCCAAAACGAGAACGTATGAGCCGGTCGATATGCCGGTCAGATACCTGTGCGAAATGGTCGCTGACCGCATTGCGGCCTGCAAGACATATCAGGGCGCGGCCTATACCGACGCATCCCCGCTGCAGTATCTGGACCGGGCAAACGAATCGCGGCTCGTGCACCCGCAGACCATGAAGCGACTGCGCTTTCTGCTCACGATGCTCGCCGAACGCGGCGAGAAGGAGACGTTCCGCTTCCTGCGCGGGGTCGTTCTGAAAGGGGAACCGTTCGCCGAGGAACAGCCGACACCGTAACGCACTGACAGCTTTACCTGGTTTCATACACTAATGTTCTACACAATTTGTGCATTATGACGAAAAACGGACATCGGATTTCAAACATTTGTGAATAGCTGACGACGGTTCTTTGTAGTATAATATAGACATACCATCTGTCCAAGGACAGATAAGATGTAAAGGGAGGATACTATGAAGAAACTGATTGCACTTCTGCTGGCGGCATGCCTGATGCTGGGCCTTATGACCACAGCGTTCGCAGCAGACGAGAAATCCAACGACATTGTGATTCTGTACACCAACGACGTGCACTGCGCCGTTGACGACAACATCGGCTATGCCGGTCTGGCTGCTTACAAAAAGGAGATGCAGGCCGCGTATAACTACGTTGCGCTCGTTGATTGCGGCGACTCCGTGCAGGGCGACGTCATCGGCACGCTGTCCAAGGGTGAATATCTGGTCGATATTATGAATGAAGTCGGCTATGACTTTGCTTCCTTCGGCAACCATGAATTCGACTACACCCTGCCGCAGCTCCAGAAGCTCATCGACAAGGCCAAGTATCAGTATCTTTGCTGCAACCTGACCTATACGGCCAAGGACGGCAAGGGTCTGACCGGCTACAAGGCGTATGAGATCAAGACCTACGGCGATATCAAGGTCGCGTTCGTCGGCATCGATACGCCCGAATCCTTCACCAAGTCCACACCGACCTACTTCCAGGACGCCAACGGCAATTTCGTCTACTCCTTCGCGGAGGGCAACAAGGGCGCTGACCTTTATAACAAGGTGCAGGAAACCGTTGACGCTGCCAAGAAGGACGGCGCGACCTACGTTGTCGCCCTTGCACATCTGGGCGTTGACGAATCCTCCGAGCCGTGGCGCTCGACCGACCTGATCGCCAACACCACCGGCATCGACGCCGTGCTCGACGGCCACTCCCATTCCACCATTGCCATGGAGCTGGTCAAGAACAAGGACGGCAAGGAGATCCCCCTGTCCTCCACGGGCACGAAGCTCGTCAACATCGGCAAGCTGACCATCTCCAACGGCGTGTTCACCACGGAGCTTGTCTCCGACTACGCCGCCAAGGACGATACGGCCGACGCGTTTGTCAAGTCCATTCAGGAAAAGAATGAAGCCCTTGTCAACACCGTTGTCGCCAGAACCTCCGTCGACCTGACCACGAAGCGCGCCGACGGCACCCGCGCAATCCGCAACCGCGAAACCAACCTCGGCGACCTCTGCGCCGACGCGTACCGCGCCGTTTCCGGCGCTGACATCGCCCTCGTCAACGGCGGCGGTATCCGTGCCGATATTCCCGCAGGCGATATCACCTACGGCCAGATCATCAAGGTCCATCCGTACGGCAACGCGCTCTGCGTCGTCGAAGCGACCGGTCAGGAAATCATCGACGCGCTCGAATGGACGGCCCGCAACACCATGTCCACCTACTCCGACGGGGAGAACTCCGTTGGTGAAATGGGCGGCTTCCTGCAGGTTTCCGGCCTGAAGTACACCATCGACACCACGGTCAAGTCCTCAGCAAAGGGCGACGACAAATCCATGTTCGTCTCCGTCGACGGCGCGTACCGCGTCAAGAACGTCAAGGTTTTGAAGAACGGCAAGTATGTCGATATTGATCCGAAGGCTACATACACGGTCGCGTCCCACAACTATATGCTCAAGGATTCCGGCGACGGCATCAATATGTTCGCGGACAACAAGCTGCTGCAGGATTCCGTCATGCTGGACAATCAGGTCCTGATCAACTACATCAAGGACAGCCTGGGCGGCGTCGTTCCCGCGACCTATGCTGCTCCGCAGGGCCGCATCACGGTCATTGCCACCCCGTACACCGACGTGCTCGACGGCAACTGGGCGGTTGAGGCTGTCAACTATGTCACAGACAAGAACTTCATGAAGGGCCTGAGCGAAACGAACTTTGGCCCGAACGGCGCTCTGACCCGCGGTATGCTTGTAACGGTCCTGTACCGCATGGCCGGTTCTCCTGAGGTGACCGGTAAGGTCAGCGAGAAGTTCACCGACTGCACGGACGGCAGCTGGTACGCGGACGCCGTTCTGTGGGCAAGCGCGAACAAGATCGTCGACGGCTATGAAGACGGCACCTATAAGCCCACCAAGGCCATCAGCCGTCAGGAAATGGCAAAGGTCCTCTACGGCTATGACAAGATCGGC
>ENA-OPWY01000748-OPWY01000748.1-human-gut-metagenome-genome-assembly--contig:-NODE-748-length-16394-cov-1.779729_pt1 | contig 16394 bp, 10 predicted proteins | sample MGYA00241515_ERZ502022 | MGnify/ENA primary metagenome ERZ502022 (study PRJEB25962, sample SAMEA2043045) | human gut metagenome | biome: human gut; feature: human-associated habitat; material: faeces...
GGAATGGACACGAATGGAATGGAGTGGAGTGGAATGGAATCGAGTATACACCGGAAGTTTTTCTTCCTCATCATTTTTATTTCTCGTAATCGGAAGCTCCTCCTTCGGGCATTCCGGCAACAATTCCTGCGCCAATTCCTGCGTCATATTAGGGAACTGCCAGGAAAACACCTTGAATCCATGACGTTCTCCAAACGATACAACTTTGTATAATTCCTCTTTTTTATATTCTCCATAAAAGGTAGCTCCTGCTCCTTCTGCATAAAAGCCGGAATGCGGAATATCGAGTTCATGGAATTTTTTCATTGCCGCCATCTGCTCCAGCGCAATATCCTGTAACGGACCGTTTCTCCATCTTCCGCCGCCACCGCCAGCCCATGGTTCAAATACCCATTCCGGTGGGAAAATCGGAAGCCCTGTGAGCGTTCCGTAAGCAGTCATCGCCTCACGTGGTGTTCCGCTCCAAATATAAAAATCAAAAACATCTCCAAGTGCTTCCACCGAAAGATAGTCTTGCACAGCATCTCCCACATCCATCCGCATCCGATACGAAGTATTTGCAAAAAAGCTGAAACCGTCACTTGTATGTACCAACGGAATATTTTTATACGCCTGATTTCCAATGGATGCAAGACATCCCTCACAAGCATCTCTCTGCCACAGCGCAACGGTTTTTCCATACTGATTCACGCTGTCAAAACGCTCTCCAAATCCATAAATGGCGCTGTTTTCATGAATTGAAAATTGAATTCGCGAAGCCGAAACACTTTCCTTTTCAAATATAAACAAAATATTTTTCAGATTTGTGATTGCTTTTCTATCAATAGAAATTTCCAGTGTTTCTTTCTGGAGTATCATCTCATGCTCTTTACTTCTGATTATATATGCATGCTCGGATTCTTCCATAGAAAATGCTTCCGGCTTTCCATCAAAGAAGCCTTTCTTTCCAGCGACCATTCGAAAACCACCGACTACAGGATAAATCATGAGCTCCCATGTTCTCTCTTTTGATTCAACACAAATCGTTACATGATCTTTCGTTTCCAGAACATGTCTAATTTCACTACATGATGTCCATTTTTCCAAATCCTGGTTTCCAAAGCTGTGATCCGCATACCACCATGCACTGCAAGTTCTTAAAAACGTGAGATAACGATCCAGCTCAGCAGCTGCTTCCTCCCATCGGTTTTCTCTTAACCGCTCATTCACTAAACGCTTTTCTACCCATGGATCCATCGGCTTCCATGGATTTGCAACTTCCTGGTTAAAGAAAAAGTCAAAACCTTCCAATGTCAGACTGTCCTGCCAGCGCTGTGCAATTCGGATTCTATCTATCAGATTTTCTCTCGTTGTTGGTTCTGCACTCTTTTGTAGCTGATAAATTTCCTTTCGTTCTTCCGTACTAGTTTTTTCCAACACTCCTGGTCTCTGCCAGTGGCAAATTCCGGACGGCATGACAAATACAATGCCGTTCTCCGTTTTTGTTTCCCCCTTTTCTCCAAAAGATACCTCAAGAAAAGTCTCTGGATCGTATTCAAATCGATCCGAATAATTCACATTCAGATCTAATGGTGTTGGGCAGAGAATTTCACTTGACTGATGTTTTTTTCGATAGACTTGAAGATCAAAAGCCTCCTCTTTCTCCGGCTTTCCACCAAAAAGCATCCACGGTATTGCAAATAAAGCGTACCATCTGTCCTGCAGAATATCTATTGTTACAGAATACTGCTCTTTCGAAATTGCCGTTTTTTCTCCCTGGTCTTTTCCCTCTCCCAGATATGCCTGATCTCCACTAAGATATGTCATTCCTTTTTCTACAAAAGCACTGCTACTGCCATCCCGTTTTGCTGTGAAAACTGCAAAATCCCTTCTTGAAAACTCTCTTCCTGAAAGTGCAACTTCTACTTGATCTTTTCGTTTTACTGTTAGCTCTGTAACGGTATTTTCTTCTTTCAAGATATGATGATTTTTTTCTTCCATGTTTTCAAACAAAACAAACAGCTTTTCTGCTGTATACAGAAGTTTACATCTTGTTGGTGTAACTGGAGACGGATTTCCTCCCGCGCGGAAAAAATCCCGTATCGTAGTCGCTTCTCCCCACTCCACAGAATCATATTTCAGATTCTCCGTTTTCTGTTCTTTTCCCAGAATAATTGATGAAACCCCAAATTTCAGTTTTCCCATAAAGAACTCCTTTCCCGCAGTTTTTTCAACTGCAGATTTCTTCTATTATTTCTCCATTTTTTCTGCACACAATGTAAAAATTTCCCTTTGAAATCAAAATTGATCTAGCGTTTTCGACTGTAATCTCTACTGTGTCATCACTGTCATTTACAAAAATTTCTATTATCTCCGTTTCATTTTCACGCGCAAAACCATATACGCGTCCATCTGCCAAAACTGTTGTAAACGAACCGTTTCGTATGGCAGAATGTTTTTTTCGAAACTGAATCAGTCTCTGATAAAAACGGAAACTCTCTTTTTCTCCCGGATTTTCTTGCCACGTCATACACTTTCGACAGTCCGGATCATTTTCTCCGTCAATTCCTGCTTCGTCCCCATAATAAATGGACGGCGAACCCGGAAACATCATCTGCACAACAACACCAAGTTTAAAGGAATCTAACCGATGACTACAACTGTTGATAAAACGCTTGGTATCATGTGTGTCCAATGCATTAAACATAGCCATATTAGTTTCATCAGGATGTCGCGACAATGCAGTTTCCAACCGATGGCCAAATGTTTCGGCGTTAATACTCCGTTCTGCAAAAAAGTCCAGCATTGCCTGGCGGAAAGAATAATTCATAATACTGTCCATTTCACATCCGTTCAGCAGTCGTTTTCCCTCTGCCCATGTTTCACCAATCAGAATAAGTTCCGGGTTCAAGCGTTTGAGTCGATCTCTGATTTTGAGAACAAAATTCTCATCAATTTCATCAATCACATCAAAACGATATCCATCTACCTGTACTTTCCGTACCCAATATTCCAGTACATTTAAAAAATACTCCTGTACCTTCTCGTTTCCTGTATTCAGTTTTGGCATGCCCGCAAATCCAAAAAAACATTCATAACAGTCCGCCTCTTCCCTTACTGGAAAACAAGTAATATGATACCAACTCTGATACTCTGATTTTTCCTGATTTTTTAAAAGATCAGCAAATGCAAAAAATTCTGTTCCAGTATGATTAAACACAGCGTCTAAAATAACCCTTATATGTTTTTCATGTGCTTCTTTGACCAAAATTCGCAAATCCTCATTGCTTCCAAAATGAGGATCTACTTTATAATAGTCCGTCGTGTCATATTTATGGTTTGAGGGAGACGCAAACACTGGGTTCAAATAAATACATTCCACTCCAAGCTCTGCCAGATAGCTAAGCGATTTTCGGATTCCATTCAAATTTCCACCCATAAAGTTGGAAGCTGTCGGTTTACTTCCCCACGCCACACAGTTCTCCGGCGCATAAAACGGATTTTCTTTGCGGAAACGCTCTGGAAATATCTGATAGTAAATCGTTCCCTGACTCCATTTGGGTGGCATATACTCCACAAAACACTTATTGGCATATGCATATTCGAAAAAACCAGAATCCGGACATTTTTCGACTGTGCCCCACGCATTATACCAGCGCGTATCCCCGTCTTTTCCCGTCACTCGAAAATAATACTGAAGATATCTCGCCGGCTTTTGAAAAGAAACCACTGCCACATAGACAACCGATGGTCCTAAATGATACCGCTCTAACATCCTTTCTTCTTTCGTTGTTTCGTCTCTGTGATTTTTATGAAAATAAACCAAGGTACACGTTTCTATGTCCCCACTTGCGGCCCGGAAAGAAAATCTCAGATGAAACCGATCCGGTGCGTAAATTTCCGGGTACATCCCACTGTGATAAAAAGCAGCCAGATTCATACTAACTCCTTTCCGAAAGTTTCAGTACCCGGCATCCATGTGGCGGAAGTATGGTATGAAAGCTCTTCATTTCTCCGAGATCTTCATGCATCCAAAGATCCCTGACACTGGCAGCTCTGCACAACAACACTTGTTTAAAATCAATCTCTACTTCTTTTTCTTCTGCATCTCTATTAAATACGGAAAGAATAATCTCTCCTGTTGCTTCTTTTCCAATCCAGATGGTACTGTCCGGATTTTTGGTATCCGTTGACAATGGGAAGGATAAAATTTCTTTTTTATTCAACGCAAGAAGTTCCTCATTCTGATAAATCCATGCCCGATCTTTGATCGTATCATACTGATCTGCGATATCCAGCGGCGCTCCCGCAATCAGTTCCAGCGATACAGCCGATTTGCACTCCTCATCATTTGCAAAGGTATTCAGGCGAAGCATATCCGCATCCATGATCATGTTGTGGTCAGCAAAAATTTTTGACCAGTAAATCAGGCCTTCAAATGCTGTCGTGCACTGAGACCAATAATCAAAATGCAGTCCTCTGTTTCGATCACTAAAAGTATCCCAGCCTCCCGTACCGGAGTCTTCGTTAATACGCGCCATCTGTCCCATGCCAAACTCATTCTCACCATTGTTTTTCAAATGCGGCATAACAAGACTGATCATTATCTGATCCCCTGCTGCTTCCTTGATCCATTCGAGAACTTTTCGGTAATTTGCTGATCCATGATTTCTGCCAATCTGCTTTCCTTTATCCATTCCATCTTCGTACCAGGAAAGAAAATCAATTCGTAAAAAAGCTACATGGCAGTCAATAAAATACTTTACATATCCTTGCACATACTCTTTTGCTCCAGAACGATCTACATCCACCCAATACAATGCTCGATCTTCTCCATTTGGATAAGAAAAACGATCCCCCGTTATTTTTTTCTCATTTTCTCCATCATAAACATACGACAAATCTGTAATTTCCCGCACCGGAATATTTGTTCCTGACCAAAATTTCTTTGTTCTTTACCGCTGCCGGGCTGATCCAGGTCGGATTGTAGTAAACGCCGAGAGCCATTCCTCTCTCATTCAGATAGTCTGCCCAATATTTCCAATCATGTTTCCATGAATCATGATGACGAGTTAGATATCCATTTTCATTGATGCAGAAAGAATCCTCGATCCATCCATCTGTGCATACCATCTCGTATCCATATGGAACAAATTCCTTTGCTACCCAATCAATATTTTCTTTGAACCGTTCTTCTGGCATAAAAGTATTTTCAGTAAACTGTTTCTCATAGGTACACCAGTAAAGGGGTCCTGTTCTTTTATCTAATTTCAATCTCATGTAAAAACCCTCCTGTTTTTTTTACCTACGCTCAGAATCCTATTCCAAACGCAGATATATAACAGAAAACACCAATAATTTGTCCAATTCAAATATAATTTCCTGTCTTTGATCATCCCCTAGTTTTACTTTATAATACACTTCTTCTGGCTCCTGAATTTCACCGTCCGGTGTCACAACGTATATTTGTTTCTTTTCTCCCGGAAGTTTTGCCTTCACTTTTATCTTTTCTACACGCTGTGGGAATTCCTCATGTGTTCTATTCCAGTTCATGTCCGAAATTCCCGTAAAATTCACACATCGTATTGAAAATTCTCGTCCTCTCTTATAAATTTGAATCCATACCTTTCCTGCTTCCGGATACGGTGACCAATCAACATTTTCGAATATAAATTCTGAGTTGATTCCTCCTGCATACTGCATCGTCAGATCCGTCCAACTTTCCGGAAATAAAAGTCCGCCGTACGCGGTAATAAAATCATAATATTTTTTCAATGTTTTTCGGAACGAATGTTCCCCAATTCTGCAGTTGTCCGGATAATATGCCTCTGTCAGAACACTTCCTTCCTCGCCCAATAGAAGATGGTATCCGCCAGAAGCGAAAATTGTTGCCATTGCAAGCTGCGCTGTAGATCCCTTCAGATTTCTTTCTGGTTCTGTTTTAAACGGATTCAAATACGCTGCCAGAATCACCCTCTTCTCATCTTTTGTTTCCCGAGCATGCGCAATCAAACGATATAGATCTCTATAAGTATCATTCGGCGACCAGACCTCTATATAAATACAATCTTCGCGACTCTTTTTTACCGAATCTACCGGCCAGTTATTTACTGCATTAAAAATGAGTTGTTTTTCCGGGTATTTTTCTTTTGTTTCATTGATCAAATCACCAAAATCATCTGCCAGATCTCGAATGACATATTTTCCATTTTCCAGAATTAATGCCTCTTTCGGATCTCCGTATTGATCCATATGTACGCCATCAAAACCTTTTTCCAGCGCTTTTCCATATTCCTGTAAAATCCGTTTTCTCCACGCCGTTCCCCTGTGAATATCCATCAACCATATTTTGTCAATGAAAATCATTGGTTCTCCATTATCGTACCGATAGCTGCATTCCGGATGTTCTTTCTGAAATGATTCTGCACCGTAAACAGCGCCATATGCTATTGCCTTGGCACCGCAAGCGTGCACTCCTTCGATTTTTTTCGCAACAGCAGTCATCGAACCTTTTCTTCCCATGATATCTGTGTAAATATCACTCTCCGGATAAAACTCATCATGGTGGTACATCCAGTCATAAAACTGAATCACATTTAAGTGCATTTCCCTGAAAAATTCCTGATACTCTTCTTTTTGTTTATCTTCCTCAGAAAAACTGCTAAGAAATCCATATCTTGGAGCTTCTGTCCAGCAATTCACAACATCAAATGCCGTGTAACAGCTCCCTAGTTTTTCAGTCTTTTGAAAGAATTCTATTTTTACCAGATATCCACCCGTTTTTTCTGAAATGCTTTCCGCAAGTGGAATATACACTCCTTGTTCCAGGGTACATTCCATTTTCAGATTTTCTCCCTGATACGTAAACAACGAAACTATCACGTGATTTGCTTTCGTCGGCCCTGTTTTTTTTATTTCCAGCCAGACTCTTTCCCCAATTTCATACTGCGTTTTATTAGGTATTACATAAAACCCTGTATTTTCCATCTTCCACCCTCTCTTTCCATGAAATGTTTCGTTTGTTTTTGAGAAAGCCCCATCTTCGAAATTAAACCGAAGACGGGACTTTTTCTCAAGAATCTTCGCGGGGATCACTTCGTCATTTTGATACTATTGTTCTTTGTGAATTACATGAATTTCTGTTTTTTCCAATTTCGGAACACTGACAATAACTGCTGTATCCTCTCTCCAATACCAACCGGAACCATAATTCAACGCATTCAAGGATGCACCTTCTGGAAGAGAAATCCCATTCAACTCCAGACTTTCTGGCTTTCTGTCAAAACCAAGGAGAACAATAAATTCTGTCTCAGATGCATGGCGAAGCATAAAGAAATCTTCACCCGTTTTGCCCAAAATATTGTATTCAATTTCTTTTCCATCTGCATACCGTTTGCCTGAAGTTTCATTTAAAGCTCGGCTCATAAGAACTGTATTCTTTTTTTCATATGTCATGCTTTGTCCAAGCTGCAATTCTCCATTCATAACAGACAGAATGCACGCTCCTTCCCGAATATAAACAGGAATTTTGTCAATTGGAACATCCACCTGAAAAATTCGGTTTCCACCAACCATCTTTCTGAAATCCAATAAATTGATCCATCTTCCTGATGGGAAATAAATTCTCCTCTTTTCCCCTTCTTGATGAACCGGAGCAACTAACAGATCTGAACCATAAAAATATTCATCTTCCCAATAGACAGCCTCTTTATCATTAGGAAATACTATTGGCAACGGTCTCATCATTGGTATGCCTGTTTTATGTGCCTCTTCCGCTGTATGAACCGAATATTTCAGAAGATTTTCTCTTAGCCATGCATAAAATTTATAAACAGACACTGCATATCGACTGTAAACCCACGGCTCTCTTGGGGTCACTCCATGGAAACGCATAATCGGTGAGAAGGCTGCAAATTCCGTCCAACGGAGATACGTTTCTTCGTCTGCAAATCCTGAATAACCTCCTGCATCAACACCCCAGAATGGAAAACCGGAAGCCGCCAGTGTCAGACCTCCATTCATTGCATAAGTCAGGCCTCTAAAGCTTGAAAGCTGGTCTCCACCAAACTGGCAGGAATACTTTTGAACACCCGCTGCCGCAGATCTTGAAAACAGCACGTGATCTTCTCCTTTATATTTTTCAAAGAGTTTTCGATACGCTTTTGTATAATCCAGCGCGTAAGCGTTGTGCATTTCATCTCCCGTACGACCATCGTAAAACACTGCTTCATCTGGAATAATTTCTCCAAAATCCACCATAGTTCCATCAAAACCTGCATCCATTCGATCATGCCATTGATTTTCCAGAAGTTCCTCTGCTCTTGGATGTGAAAAATCAATAGCACATGGAAGAACTTTTTCTCCACGATAACCCGGCGTTCTTGTAATTGGCAGATCTTCTTCCGCACAGTTCGGCAGAAGTTCCTTTGCCTGCTCCATATCCAGATGTGAAAACTGCCACGAAAAAACCCGCATCTTCTGTTGTTTTGTAAACGCAGCAATCTTATAAATTTCTTCTTTGTTGTAATGGTCTTCCCATTTCCAACCAGCACCCTCTGCATACAGGCCAGAATGTGGGATATCAAGATTTTTAAACTTCCGTACAACACCTTCCATCTCCTGGATTACATCGTGCGTCGGTCCGTCCATCCATCTGCCTACCCCACCGCCGGCCCACGGTTCAAACACCCACGCAGGCGGAAGCAGCGGTTTTCCGGTTAAGGCTGTATATTCCTCCATGTTTTCTAAGACGCTTCCCGTAAAAACATAAATATCTGCTTTGGGTCCTGCTGTTGTGATTCGAAGCCCTTTACTGACTCTTCCAATATCTGCTCTAATTCTGTAAAAACTGTTAATAAACAAAGAGTAACCTTTTGTAGAGTGTAAAAATGATACATTTTTGTAGGACTGATTTCCAATAGAACAATTACAACCTTCAAATGCATCTCTGTGCCACAAAGAAAGTACCCGACCTCTCTGGTTTACGGCATCAAATCGTTCACCGAATCCATACACCATTTCTCTTTCCAGAAGTGGTTGGCACACATCGAAACCTTTGCTTCCTGCATAATCATAGAGCTTGAAGTTATCTGCATCCAATACAAATTTTTCATCCGCACAGATCTTCCAATCATCTCCCGCTGTAATCACAATCACAGAATGTGCTGTTTTGATCTGATATTCTCCCTCTATTTCTGAAAATGTGTACGAAACTGCTTCGCTGTCAAAATCTCCTTTTTCTCTTGTATAAAAGCGAAAACCACGATTCTGTGGAATCAATACGGCATCGCACGTGTTCAAACCATATTCGTACTTTAATACGATCTTATTCCCCTGATCTGAAACAGATTTCAGATGTGTGAATCCAATCCAGTTGTCTTCGTCTGCATCTCCAAGTGTATGATCTGCATACCACCATGCCGTGAGCGTTCGGAAATAACCAATCAATACGTCCAGTTCTCTGCAGGCTGTCGCAGTATCTCCTTTTCGAAGTGCTTCGTTACAGAGACGTCTCTGTACCCAAGGATCCACCTTATCAAAAGAGTTTTCACATCGTGCATTTGGGAAGAAATCCATTCCTTCCAACATTAACACATCCTGCCATCTTTGTACGGTTATAATCCGATCTGGCAATTCATCGGGTGTTGTAGGCGTCAGCGATTTCTGCAGATGCAGAATCTCAGCCCGCTCATTTGTAGATGGCCATTCCAATGTCGCCGGCCGCTGCCAATGCATCATTCCATCCGGTAGGATCACGCAAGCACTGTTGGAATAGATAACCTGCGGTGTTCCTCCAGGTATGCACTCAATAAAGCTTTCCGGATCAAAATCAAATCTGGACTCGTAATTTGCATTTAAATCCAACGGATTTAAAGCCAAAACTTCACTGGTCTGATTCTTTTTCCGGTAAACCTGAAACTTAAAATATTTTTCCGGAAATCCACCGAACAACTCCCATGGAATTCCAAACATGACACGCCAACAGTTTTTTTCTACAGCAATTTTGCATGTATATTTCCATGATGGGATTTCTGTTTTTACCGCATCATTTTTTTCGGTAAAGTAATCATTTAAAATTGCTTTATCACCGCCGAAATAGGTCATTCCCTTTTCCGTCCTGGCTCCCGCCTGCTTCTCTGTGTCTGCACAAAATACTGCGTAGTCTCGCGCTCCAAAATTTCCGCTACTCAATGCAATTTCTATCTTATCTTTGCGAAGCATCCATTCTGTCTTCAGCACATTTTCATCGGACGGACGGGAAACCCTTGCCTCTTTTTCATAGCAAATCAGATACAAATACAGATTTTTCTGATCCCACATCATCCGTAGGTTTGTACTTGAAACGGTCTCTCTTCCGCCTGCGCTGTAAAAAGTATCCATTAACACCGCATGTTCCCATTCATTTAAATTCACCGGAATGGAAGGTACTGTCGAAACCGGTGCACCAAGTTCAACTGCTGCAATACCAAACGACTGTTTTTTTCTAGTTGTAATCATACTTCACCTCCAGGTTAAAATTTTGCAGAGAATCCGATATTATCCTTTTATGGAACCGTCTGTAATGCCCTGCTGCATAAACTGTTTCTGGAAAATAACAAACAATACAATAATCGGAATAATAACAATAACACTGGCAGCAAACATCAGTCCATAGTTAGTCGTATACTGCCCACGGAACAGTTGCAGTGCAACGGAAAGTGTTCTCTTGTTTGTCGATTTTGTAAAGGTAAGAATATCAAATAGGTTCGACCAGTATCCATTGAACGCCAATACTGCCTGTGTTGCAATTGCCGGTTTACTTAACGGAATAATGCAATGTAACAAGGTCTGAAACCTGGTTGCACCATCAAGGTACATGGACTCTTCCAGCTCTTTCGGCACTGCTTCAAAAAAACCTCTATAGAAGAAGGTGTTTCCTGCCACACAAGTGCCTCCCCACAGCAGCCAAATTCCTTTATAGGTATCAATCAGTTTCAATCCGTTTAAAATAGTGTACTGGGAGATCATAGCCAGCTGTGCCGGAATCATCATTGTGAGCAACAGCAAGTTAAAAATAGGCTCCTTTCCTGGAAATTGGAATCGTGAGAAAGAATATGCCATCGTGATCGAAATTAACAGATTTACGATAAGGCCCACTACAGACACGTATAGTGTGTTGAAAAAGTACGTCTGAAAATGGTTTGCAGTCCACGCTTTTACATAGTTTTCCAGATAAAGTGGAAAATTCGGAAATAAAATTGGCTCGTTCGGCAGAACACCCTTTACCTTCATAAATGAAGTCGAAATCATTAACAAAAAAGGAAGAAGACATATTGCTGTCAACGCTACTAAAATCACATGAATACAGATCTGACTGATTATTTTCTTTTTCTTCATTACTGCTCTCCTCCTTAAAGATTTTCACCATAGCGAAGGAATCTCTTCAGTCCCATGGAAATAGCAAATACAACAATACCCATGACAATACCACAAGCGGCCGCATACCCAAAATCGAAATAGTTGAAAGCCCTCCGGTAAATATAATCCATAACTACATCTGTTGTTCCGAGCGGATCTCCTTTCGTTAACAGGAATACCTGAATAAAGATATTCATCGCACCATTAATCAGATTAATCAGTAGATAAAGTGTAGTTCCTCTTAATCCCGGAAGTGTAACGTGGAAGAATTTCTGAACCGCATTGGCTCCATCCATCGTTGCAGCTTCATACTGATCTGATGGGATTCCAAGAAGACCGGCGGTGTAAATGATCATAACCCAGCCATAGCCCTTCCAGATTGAGCAGATCCAGATAACAAAGTTTCCTGTCCATGTATTCTGCAACCATGCTACCGGCTCTTTTAAGATTCCGATGGTAGTCAGACAGTAGTTTACAAGACTTCCTTCATCCGGTTGGAAAATATAATCAATGATATTACAGAAAACAACCCAGTCACAAATAACTGCAATATATAAGAGTACTTTATATACATTTTTTCCTGTTTTCAGGTTATGAATCAAAACGGCAACGATCAGGCCAAGAACCAACTGTCCTGGCACAGTAACCAGAACTGCTAAAATATTATTTCGAAATGCAATCCAGAAAAAATAGGCATCAGATCCTTTTGTTGAAATATCTTTGAACATTTTAGCAAAATTACTTATTCCAACAAATGTATTTTCCGAACCTGGCATAATGCTATAATTTGTTAGTGCAATATAAATATTCTTAATTTGTGGATATAATACAAAGACAATAAATAAGGTCATTCCCACTGCAAGGAAGGGCAAAACGGCCAACCATTGTTTCAGACCTTGGGAAAATCTTTCTGATAAAGGTTTTTTCATAACGGATACCTTTCCGGGCTGCTTTTTATCGCCCTATAAACAATTTCCACAGGCAAGAAAGCCTGTGGAAATTTGTTTCACCTTTCTTGAATTATGATGCCTCACCTGCAAGCAATGCATCCAGTTCCGGAGCAATCTTATCGAGTGCGGACTGTGCCGTATCCTCATGAAGAACTGCGCTCTGGAATGCTACAGAGAGTTTATCTGAAATTTTCTCCCATGCCGGAGATGGGGTACGGGATACAGCTCCCTCAAGCTGTTCAATATACGTACTCATATTCGGTACTGCTTGTACTGCTTCTGATTCGGCAATTGTTTTTACAGTCGGGATCAGATGTCCACCGCCTACAGCCTGTGCTGTCTGAGAGAATTCACTCATTAAGAACATTGCAAATACCCAAGATGCTTCTTTCTTATCGCTACTCTCAAACATAACCAGATCCTCGCCACCGTTAACGGTAAGAGATCCGGCTTTGCCAGCCGGCAGAAGTCCTACTTCTACTTTTGCCAGATTTTCTTCATCATCATTTGTGAAGAACCATGGACCCTGATAACTAAACAGATAATTTCCATCGTAAAGACCATTTGCTGCATCCGGCTTTCCACCTGTGAAGCAAGGTCCAATAATTCCTTCATCATACCACTCAACGATAGTCTCCAGTGCCTTTACACTATCTTCACTGTTGATATAACCAGATGCTTTTGTATAATCCTCGTTGGTATAAACACCGCCCAAAGAGTGAAACAATGGAGCCATAGCCCAAGAGTTTGCCTCCTCGCATGCGATCAGATACTGATCCGGACCAAGTTTGTCTTTCAATGCAACAACTTCATCGTAAGTTGTCGGAATACTGTCAATATTCAGTTCCTCCATCATGGTCTTACTGTAAACGCCTGACAGACAGTTTGTGTTCAATGGCAATCCATAATATTTTCCATTGTAATAATTAGTACTCAGCGGTCCTTCGTACAGATTATCTTTCAGATCTGCAAATCCTTCCAGATCATCAACTGCTGCAAGTGCTCCCATTTCAGCAAGTTCTGGAACCCAGATAATATCCATTCGCATCAGATCCGGACCTGTTCCACTGGAAAGGCTGGTAATAATCTGTTGCATCAATCCATCGTATGGCATTCTTACAGCATCAACATGAATATTGGGATACTGTTTTTCAAATTCAGGAATAATGGTATCCACAAGAACCTCTTCCTCGGAATCACCATGTGTATGCCAATAGGTAATAGTTACATCGTCTCCATCGTACTGGATACCTGAACCAGAAGCATCTGAGCCTGCGTTGGATGCATCAGCTGCGCTGGCGCTGGCACTACCATTGTCAGAAGAACTCTTTGTATCCCCACTTTTGGAATTGCTTCCGCATCCAAAAAGCATGGATGCTGCAAGGATTGCTGATAGTGAAACTGCTAATGTTTTTCTTTTCATCTCTTTTCCTCCTTTAGAAAAGTTCGTTTTTGTTATAATCTATTTTTATACTTTTTCTTATCTTTTCTCAAGACGCTTTCTTATCTAATCTATACAGTATTTTTACTTTATATCACTTTTTTATGGACTTTTTAACGAATTTTGAATAATATGTTATTGTGCAATTTTTATGGTATGTAATCATTTTTTTCTTTTTATTCATGGTTAATATACAATTCAAAAGAGGGCAAAACATATGGAAATTATCGAATATGAACCAATCAATTTGTATGACGGACGCTTTTGCAAAGTATTTCATTCTGACTGGATTCAGTTAGAAAAACCAAAAGATGTAAATTTAGCACCGCATTTTCACTGGCATAACAGTTTTGAATTTAACTGTTCTATTTCGGGAACACTGCTCTGTGAAATCGGTTCTACTATGGCTTATGTAAAAGATAATGATTTTCTTTTTGTGAATCCAAATGTTATTCATAAATCACTTGAAAATTCTGCCTCCTTTCTCGGATTTGCAGTGCTTGTTCCTGTCTCTATCATACAGCTTTTTTTTAACCCGGATAGTAAAAACTCCCCTATTATAGAGCAGGATGTTGTGAACAGACATCGAAAAGAAATCATGGGACTTCTTATGGATATCTACCGATATTCGCGATCCGAAAAACCAGTTGATCTCCTTGGGATGAATGCCTGCGTTCTCCAAATTTTTCATATCCTTCTCTCTGAAAGCATGGCTACTCCGGCTTGTACTACCCCCCCCGATCAAAATTAGAGGATTCGATTTCTTTTACCGAATATCTGGCAGCACATTATAAAGAACATATTACTCTGGAAAGTGTTTCCGAACATTTTGGCTTCAATCCGACCTATTTTTCCAGAATGTTTGCCAAAAAAACAGGACGCAATTTTAATGTCTATCTTTCTTCGCTCCGATTAGACCATGCGACCCACCTCCTTGAAACTACTACTTCTTCTATTCCTGATATTTCAGAAGAAAGTGGTTTTTCCAGTTCCCGCGCTTTTATTGAAATGTTTAAAAAAGTAAACGAACTCACGCCAAAACAATACAGGGACCAATGCAACGAGCACAAAAAAGTGCATCACTCCAATGACTGATTTTTTTCTTCTGACGTGCAGGCATGCGGTTCTTCCAAAAACGCATCGACTCTCACATATACCTTTTCGCCTTCGACCGGCGCGCCAATATTCTGCTCCCTGACCGGATGCTGATATAACAACAAAAGCTGGAATATCAAGAGTAAATATACGCCCAGACCACTGGGCGCTCTTGACATACCAGCTTATTTTTGCTATTAAATAAACAACGGCTTAACCCAGAAATCTGCTGTTAAGCCGCATCAATTATCATAGAAGATCTGAATTTACAGAAAAAAATTCACACCGTCTTTTATATTACGAGAAAATTATAAAAATATTATGATTATATTCATTTAAAAAGGTTGAAGCAATACCTGAGAATTGGTTCCGTAAAAGATATCATCATGAAAAGCCAGTTTCTTCAAAATGGACTCCATATATTCCCAATTATCATCTACATCAAATTCATAGCTGTGTCCCCAGATATATAACAACTGTGGTTCTTCCGTATCCATATTTAAAAAGCGGTCAATCCCACTCATAATATCTGCATCTGCATGATGGAAGCTAGGCTTAAACCTCAACAGGTCGGATTGTAAAGCAAAACCATGTGTCTCTCCCGGAGTCCTTGCATACTGTATTCCGCATTCCTTTAATATTCTGAATACCGATTCATCATAAGTGCCAAAGGGGAACACAAATCCTGCTATTTTCTGTTCATAGAAGGCTTCAAGATTCCTGATATCTGTTGAAATTTCATTGTATACGGTTTCCTCGTCAAGTCCCTTCAGATTAGCATGGGTCAAGGTATGCGATGCGATTTCATGCCCTTTGTAAAGCTCCCTCATATCTTTCTGATTCATCCTGTGGATCACGATATTTCCCTGGGTAAACGTGTCGGCTCTTGTCTGGATTCCACTATTCTGGTTAAAAGTTGCTTTCATCTCATATTTGTTAAACAATGCGATCAACCGTCTATCCTGTTCTACTCCGTCATCATAGCTGAAAGTGACCGCTTTCTTCTTACCATTCCACATAATAATTACCATACCTTTCTATAACCTGCAAACTTTTCTGTTTCATTGAAAAATCATCTGCGCAAAATCCGCAAAGCAATGTCTCCACACATTCCAGTCATGCTCTCCGGGATAAATCCTTCTGATTTCATGAACACCCTTTTCCCGGATAATTTCATCCTCTGCCAGAAACCTGGGAAGGAAGCTGTCCTTATCCCCTATACAGCGCAAAAATGTATGGAAATAGCTGTTGAACGCCGGATTATCCATTGCCTTTAAATGAGTCTGCTCATAAGGCTTTCTGTTAACTACATCCCTATCCGGGTTTCCTTCGATAAAATCCCTTAAAAAACCGGAGAAGATTCCGACTTCGCTAAACAGATCTGGGTGATCGCATACAGTTCTTGTTGTCTGTACAGAACCCATGGACAATCCTGCCATACCACGTTTCTCCTTGCATCCACCAAACTGATACTTTTTTTCTACCATCGGAATAATCTCTTCTACCAGCATCCGTTCCAGCAGAACATGGTT
>ENA-OPWY01000796-OPWY01000796.1-human-gut-metagenome-genome-assembly--contig:-NODE-796-length-15436-cov-1.918926_pt1 | contig 15436 bp, 10 predicted proteins | sample MGYA00241515_ERZ502022 | MGnify/ENA primary metagenome ERZ502022 (study PRJEB25962, sample SAMEA2043045) | human gut metagenome | biome: human gut; feature: human-associated habitat; material: faeces...
TTGACTCCGTTTGCTTTCAGCTTCACGGTACTGTTTGGGTTCATAATATGCAAACATAAAGAGTCTGCAATCCAAGCTAAAAGCCTTACGGTTTAATTCCTCTGCAGTTTCTGCCGAAAAACAGATGCTTTCGGTGTAGTCCATCATTAATCCCTCCGCACCTTCCAGTTACATGCAAATGCAGAGAAGCCTCTATAGGAAGTTCCTATGCAAAGATTCGCTGCTTCGCCAGTGGTATCCGACTTGTTAATACTCTGCAAGCTAGGATATAGAACAGGTCGTCCTAGTTCTTTGATATAAATTCGACGTTCTTGCAGAACCATACGAACATTGAAAGTACCAGTGAACAGCATGGGTTCACCATCAGGGGTGCACAGGATATGCCATGTGTACTGTCTACCCACAGAGAAGAAATCCTCTTCACGTACATCCTGCCATATTTGGACCGCAGTATCATATTGGCCGAGCTGCGCACAGGCTAATGCCATAATATAATACACACTAGCTCGGTAAGAGCATCCTGGTTGGTTCTCGATGATGTTGCACTTGAATTCGTTGCAGATCTTGTACAACTGCGTCCATTGTTCCTTCGTGAGTTTGGTGTACTGCCGCTCATGTTCGAATACCGGCCGCTTGTTATAGTACAGCCATGTCAAGTTAAGGCGCATATACTGGCACGCGGCATGATTGCTGACAACATGTTCATACTGTTTGCTCTCCAAAAGCTTCAGTGCCTTTTCGCAGGCGGCTTCCGATTTACAATCCAGTGCCCTATTATAATCAATCCCCGCTTTGCGAAGAATGGATTTCGCTTGAATATGCACGCCTACAGCTGAACCCATAGTCAGCAGAGACTCAAAATAGCGTTCCATGCGATTGCCGCCACAAATGTAATCGAAGATGCTGAGGAACTCTGCCTTTTTGCGCTGATAGTGATCGTTGCTTTCGACCTGTGGGATGCTGGCCTCTGTGATATCTAGAATTTCAAGGATTGTAGACATATCCGCCAACATTTCCTCAGTTACAGATGCATTTTCGTATTTAAACACGAAACAGGATAACAACGCAGTATAGGCATAACTGTTTTCCGGTTGGGCATTAATGATTGCTAACAACATATTGCTTTTTTGTCTGTAGGAATGAATCATCGGAATGTTGGAGCATTCTGCAATCGAACCAGACTCCGCCATTTGCCGCTGACATTTCTCAAGTTGTAGTTCAGCAAAAATACTTTCAACGGTAATCGAGTCAATCAATCCTTGCTGCCAATGTGCAGTCTCAACATCGGGGTGATCCACCATGTCCAGCACGTTTTGAGCAATCTGAATTGCTTTCCCAAGCCACTCGGATTTCACAGACAGATTCTGCTGACAATCATTTCCATAATACTCACGAATATATGTGATTTCCTGAGCCACAAGTTGTGGCTCCACAATTCCTTCCCTCCGAAGATCGGCCAATGCCTCAATCACAGCATTACAGCCGGGGCCATAGATACCATACCAGTTGACACGTACATTCTGGTCATCACTATTGGGACCAATCATCCGAATAAGCCGTTCTAGGAATTTGACCTCGTCACTGTAAAAAGAATCCTTCTCTCCGGACATTGTGCGAATAATTGCGGCTACGATCTGTAGCATATCTGCTTCGGATTTGTTAATACTGTGCAAATAGATACGTGCATCCATTGGGTCACGGAAGGATACATAGTATTCGCCGGGAGAGTATTTGTCATCGTCCAAGGCATAATGTAGCCACGGTGCATTAAACACTACATCACGGTATTGCTGTCTATTGCTACACTCAGGAATTTGCAGAAGATGCATTGCCATAGTAATGGGCATACGGAGTTTGAACAGCGATGCTACGGCCAGCCCTTCGCAGAAAGCTTGTAGGCTGTTTATGATACTTGTCTTTATGGAGTGAACTTGCTCCTGGGTATAGGTATCGGGCAAATCAATCAAGCCAAGTTTAAGCAGTTGTGCGGCAATGCTACTCAGTGGCTTCTGCTCCGGAATCGGATCCTCCAGTTCCATAATACCTTCCACTGTATCTGCTAGCGCTTTGGTAATTTCCTTCTTCAAGCCAAGTTCCAGCTGAGGATGTAGTTCATATACCAGCCGATAGAGCATGGACAGCAGACCATTCTCGTTTTCGTGGCGACACATCCATTGCTCGACTTTGTTGCGGGGTAGCTTTCCTTTCTCCACTAGCAGATCTTTGAACCGATTCTTTTCGGAAGCAGTTAGATCAATGGGGGCTGAAACCGTAACGTATCGAATAGTTTCTGCCACAGCAGTCATGGCGCTTGCTACGAAAAGGACATTCTGCCCCCGATTATTAAACTGATAGGCTATTCTACCAATAGTATCACTGCGTTGCAAATTGTACACAGACCAATCCAGAATCACAATAGCACGCCCGCCATTGTCTCTGATTTCCTTCAAAATGTTATCCAATGCGAGGGCAGCAGCAGAATGCTTCGCAAAAGTCACATCTGGGTTGTTGACGAACAAAACTGGATATTTCCGCTCTTGGAACAGACGGAAAGCTAATGCCGCCAAGGCAACGCTTTTACCAGAACTTGTTTGACCGACCAAAACAACCGGAGTCTCGCTGTTCTTTTCCAACCCGTCATGTACTTTTTCATATAGTTCATCTTCAAATTCTCTGGGCACGGCAAACGAATTTCTCTTTGCATATCCATACCATTGAGGTGTATGGGGGCTGCGCTTAAGGAATTGGTAGAAGAATTCTGTCTGCATCATCCGGCTAATGGTACCTGTAGCCATTTCTCGGACGGAAAGTACACGTCCATACTTATTAAAGTCGTAGCACAGGGAAGCGTCCAAAACAACAGGATGACCATCGATGTACACTGTATTGTTAGCATTCTCGACATCATGCGTTACAACGGGGCTATCTTCACTGTCGTTATCAGCCACAGAACATCTATTTTCCAGGGCTTCTCCAAGATCCTGGGCAAATAACGTAACGATTCCGTCGTTAGCCAATTTCTTGATGTACTTGTTAGCTGCAATCTCTGGTGTTACGCCATAGAAAGTAACACGATTATCAGAAAGTAATCGCAATTCCGCATACAGATCATAAGGACTCAGTTCGCCATTGTCCTGCGGATTGTATCCCACGATGACTAACTCAACCATCAAATCACTTTTGAGCAGAGAAGTCATAGACTTTAACAGTAGCTTACTATTCTCTCTTCGCTCGACTTCTTGGTCGATATCTTCATCGTCGTTTTCCTTTGAAGCTCTACCGTTTATGAACACCAGCAGAGGATTATTTTGATCCAGTTTTGTCCTTGCACTATCATATTCATGTTTTGTATAAATTGGCCGCACCTGACGTTCCGCCCGGCTAAATGTATCCGCAAGTCGATCGGACTGATTTGTTGTATAAATACACTTCCATTTTTCTCCAGCCAATACTGGGTAATTCTCAATACAGATTCCAGTTCCAACAAAGAGGATCCGTTGAACCCCCCTCATTGTTTCCAAAAATCGATTGATATGATTTTCAAAATTAATCGTCGATATCATTTACTACACCTACCTAATTTGTTATGGGACTGCGTCGCTATAATTTTACTGTTGCTTAGTACCGAAAAATGTCAAATTACCTGTACCAGCAGGTTTCTAGGCCACGCATAAGTGCTCTATTTCCATAGCTTCTCTGAGCAATGATTGCTTCATGCAACAAGTTGCGGCTTTATCCGAAATAATCAAGAATCTGCCCATTTAGTTTCTTGCGAATTTCTCTCCAGTTCGGCATAAACCGATCCATGTGAGCTATGAAATTATCATTATGGCTCTTTTCAATCAGGTGTATCAGTTCATGTAAAATCACATATTCCAAGCACTCCGGCGTTTTCTTTGCAAGCTGAAGGTTCAGCCAAATTTTGCGGGTTTTTACGTTACAGGTACCCCAACGAGTGGTCATGTTCTTTGTTTGCCACCCATCGGGGTAGAGTCCTGTGATTTGTTCCCATTTGGGCAGAACACGCTCGATCTCAGCCTTAAGGATGCATCGATACCATTCGTTTACAAACTTTTCTCGCTGCTCGGTGGTGCTGCCCTCACGCACAGTTAGAATGGCCTTTTCTCCGTCCAAAATCAAGGAATTTCCCTTATTGCTGTAGTTGACCAGCAAATAATACTGTCGGCCCCATACATACAGCGCCTCACCGGAAACATATTCTCTGGCTGTTTGCCGGGGCTGGTTTTCAAATTTCTCCTGCTGCCGCCGAATCCAGCCAATTTTCGTCCGAATGAACAGTTTAATACTCTCATCACTCAGATTGACCGGGGCAGACACCTCCACATGACCGTCCGGCGGTTTGACATAGAGGTGCATATTTTTGATTGTTTTTTTTGTTACGGACACTTCTATGCCGTTTACCACCATACGCATTAATATTCCTCTTGTTCTACAATAATTTTGAATACACGTTCCACTTCATCCTTAGATTTAAGGATTTTCAGTAGTTCACGCTTGATGCGGCGCTCCTTAACTGGATCGTTACGGAATCTGTCCATCTTGGAACGCATAACAGCAACGTGAAGGGCTTCTGCAAGATCGGCATCACAGCCAGTATTGTCATACAGCGCTCTCATAGCAGCACTATGGCGCACTTTTTCAGGGTAGCTCTCATTTTCCTCTGGCTTTGTTACATTACGCGCCAGTTCTGTATATTTTTCCAACAACTGTGCATATGTAATGACACCCTGCTTGCGCTCCAGAATCAGCTGCTCCAAAACGGCAGACATCTTTTCATAGTATTTGGGGTTTAGGACAATCTTCTCGACAACCTTCTTGCGAATGTTATTTTCGATGGCCTCTGCTGCGCTTTCTTGCTCCTTGGACTTATTCCCATCACCCTCCATTTTTTCACGCTGGGCCAAAATAAAATCGAGCAGAGTAAAATCATCAAAATCGCCGATGATACGGGCATCCTCCGCTACAATGTAATTATCGATCAGATATCTCATTCCGGGTTCGTATGCCTTCAGGTCAATAAAATCGCCACTGGAACGACCAATAGTAGCCTTCAGCGCAACATAAAAATTGACCATTTTATCATACTGTTCCTGTTGCGTTACAGAATAACCCAGTTCGCCCATCATAGGCTTTACTTCAGCATAAGCACGGATGAGGGCATTGACCAACCGGTACAGCCGTTCACGCATTCTAGCATACGCCTCATCGTTGTTCACATCAATGCCGTTTTCACCGCAGAAATAGTGCAGATAGTCAAGTTCTTCTTTCGGATATTGCACACCTTCGCACAACTCGCCCAGTTCATCCAGAATCTTCTCAAATCGTTTTTGTGCTTCGGCCTTACGGTCTTTCAACAGACCCTCAACGTCCTCATCAGCATAACCTTCAAAGGCCCCGGAAGTATATTTCTCCATTGCCTCTGACAAATCGCCAAAGAGCTGCTTGTAGTCTACGATATAACCGAAATCTTTATCCTCACCGTCTAATCGGTTGACACGGCAGATTGCTTGGAACAGACCGTGATCATGCATCGTCTTGTCGATATACAAATAGGTACAGGGCGGGGCGTCAAAACCAGTCAACAACTTGTCCACGACGATCAGCAGCTTCATATTATAAGGTTCTTCGATGAACTTCTTCTTTGCCGCTTTTTCAAATTCTTCAACCCTTTTTGCGATGCCACTCTTGTCAGCGGTGGCGACGGGGTCAATGCCAATCATCTTCAGATAAATGCGGTATTTTTCGTATGCGTCGGTTTCTTCATCATCGCTGACCGTTTCAGTGCGCAAATCGCCAACGCTAGGTTCGTAAGAGGAAATAACCGCACACTTTCGGAAATTTTTCTGCTGGAACAGTTCATAATACTTGCAGGCCGTCAGAATATCATCTGCCACAAGAATAGCATTGCCGCTTCCATCGGCAAGACGAGCCTTGGTTTCAAAATCGAAAATTATATCGCAGACGATTTTCTCAAGACGGTCACGAGAACTATATACAGTCTGCATATTGCCCCAAACCTGCTTCAATCGGGCTTTTGCTCTTGGCATCAGGCCACGGGTTTTTGCATCAAACCAAGCATCGATCTTTGTCTGGGACATGATTTCCTGTGGGATATCACGGTACTCATAGCGCAGATCCAGCACCACACCATCGGCCACACCCTCGTCAAACTTGTAGGTGTGGATATATCGCCCGAACACTTCAATACTGGTAGCCTTGTCATTTTTTAGCAGCGGCGTACCGGTAAAGCCCACAAAAATAGCATTGGGCATGATGGTTTTCATGGCAAGATGCAACTTGCCGGACTGGGTACGATGGCACTCATCCACGAATACAAAAATATCGTCCTTGGCGCTGAAATTAGCAGGCAGAGATGCCTTCAATTCCTCGATATAGCGATCATAATCTTTTGCGGTAGCCTCACCGCCACGCTTGCCAAACTTGTGAATGAGGGAGCAGAGCAGTCTGTCCTCATGGGAGTTCAGTCGGTTTAACAAATCAGCTCCGCTTTTGGTGCGGATAATGGTTTCATTGACACCTATGTAGTTCCGTTCAATCTGCTCATCCAGTTCATCGCGGTCAGTAACAATTAGTACTCGAGCAGTGGGAATATTGGAGAGCAACCATTTGGACAGCCAGATCATGGTCAGGGATTTTCCGCTGCCCTGGGTATGCCAGATGATACCACCCTTACCGGAAGAAAGGCGCTTTTGTGCTCTCATAATTCCGTAGTACTGATTATAGCGGCATACTTTCTTCTGGCCCTTGTCAAAAATCAGGAAATTGTGGATCAGATTCAGGAACCGAGCTTTATAGAACATAGCAAACAGGCCAGAGTCCAACTTGTTTGAGATCGTATCACAAACTTCCTCAATATGGACATCCATCTCGTTTCGTTCTTCGGGATATTCCGTAAATCCGTCTTTTTTCCATTCTAGATAATACTTCTCCGGGGTCTTGATGGTGCCGTAGCGCAATCCCTCGCTGTCATTGCCTGCCATGCAGAACTGAATGGTCGTGAAGAACGGCTCGATAAACATTTCGCGCTGGTTGGTCAAATTCTGGCGGATGCCGTTGGATACGGATACCGTGCTTTTCTTCAACTCAATAATTGCCACGGCGATGCCGTTCAAATAAATGACCAGGTCGGGACGCTTTTCGTTATTAGCGACCACAGTGACTTCTTCCGCGATATCAAAGATGTTTTCGCCGGGAGTTTCCCAGTCAATGAAATATACGGTGGTTTCGTTCTCGTCAGCGTTTGCTTTTACCTGGGCACCGTATTTCAGAAGCCGGTAGACCTCACGATTAGCGGAATACAGGCCATCCTGCAGATTGGTAGCGGCCTTAACCAGTTCCTCCACAGCCCGGACAGCGATAGCCTTGGCATATCCGTGTTTGGTCAGCCATGTGATCAATTTTTCTTCATCGATATTGCGGGTTTCACGGTCTTTCAGATTGCCGATGTAATTGTAACGCAGCTTGGTCTGAAAGAAATCGATCACCCGTTTCTGGGTAGCAATTTCAGGCTTTCCTACACAATCCATAGATGTGCACCTTCTTTCTCTGCAATCTAATGTATACTTAAATCTCTCCAGCAAGTTACCAGCAAGTTAAATGCACCCTATATTTAGGCCATTTATTCCCGACTTCACACTATATCTTGTATTTTTTGCTTGGGAATCACGCCAAATCTTTTCTGTGAGCAAGTTGCCAGCAAGTTAAATCACGCCCAGATAGGAATGTACTTCATATATCTCGGTGCTGTTGTAGGATCCAGCGGTTTGACAAGTTCCAATGCAACCGCTTCCTTGATCAGCCGTGATATCGTACCCGACGCAGAATCTTTTAATCCAAATCGTTCTCTCAGCGAACTGTTTGTCAATTGCTCACCCTGTACATGCTTAATGCACGCATGTAAATAGCAAGCCCAAAGCTTATCCTCCATCGAAATATTGGAGAAAGGTATTTCAGAAAACAATGTAACCCTGGTGCTGTCCTCGAACAGTTCTATTTTGGGAGCCGGAAGCTGATACAGTTCGCAGGTAATAACAATCTTATCCCAGCCGGTTCCCAATTCCTCACACATTCTAAGCCGCCGCATCAAGGCAGCAAGTTTCTCATTTCTGGATTTGGGCGGGTTATCGATAATGCGCCTCACATCCACGAGCGGTGTGCCGGAATTCGTAATTTCGATGCGACTCTCAAAAATCTCCACAACAGGACCAGTTCCGGTTACTGAAAAGTCCTGATGGATTAATGCGTTTGCAACTGCTTCTCTGACTGCAAGTACAGGATAGGCGGATTTCTTTTCCCGCAAAGCGCCAGTAATCACTTCCTGGGTCGGAAGCAGCGCCTCAATAAATTTGATCAACCCTTCAAAGCCAACGACATACCCTTTTCCACCGACATCTTCCTTAAGCATATTCAGTCGGTTATTACCTTGATACTGAACCACACGAATCGCTTTGCGGGAAATACGAGGGAAGTCAGAAAGTCGTTTTGCCAGAAGAATTGCGCCCAGATTGGTGATAGCGTAAAGGCCGTTATCCTGCTTGACGATAACACCTTCTTCCATCATATAATGGGCAACACCATTGATGTCGGATAGTTGCGGGATTTTCCTGATATCAAAATATACAGTAAAGTCCAGTAAACGCAATGCGTCGGCAAGCTCTAAGTCCTGTTTCGCATAACGCTCTTCAAATTTTGTATTTCGGATTCTGTCCCATAATTGGGCCTGTAAAGTTGGATACTCATTCAATTTTTTTGTGTAACTCCCAACTCTGATATAGTCAACTTTCTCAAACATTACTGTTTGATTCGCTGCTCTATATATTATGAGCACACCAACGGTCATACCATTCATCGTGACAGAATGAAATTCGAAATCTGCGTTTTTGGAAAGCAACGACCGAAGCCAGTTCTCCAACTCCTGATTGCCCTTCTTCAATGTTTGCAAATTATACTTGGTCCCGACAATTTCATGGGTCTTATCATCAATGCCCCAGAGCATATAGGCACAGCTTTTTTCACACATGGCCGCACTGTTTGCCAGTGCGCTGATGTCTTGTCCGATCATGACTGGATCATAATTGTTGTGCTTGAATTCCAGCCACTGGGTTTCATTCGGCAGCTTCCGCAGCTCATTCACCAGTTTGTCTAAATTTTCCACGTTACCGCCTCCTTACAACAGCCTGATTCGGCCGGTGAGCAATTCGCTCATCATTCCGGATTTCAAAAGTTTCACTTTGCTAATTTTTTCTTCTAAGGCAGCAATTCCACTATCCATATCCCCGAGAATATCTGCAATGGCTGATTGTTCATTAATATCCTTGGGAACATATACACTATATTCCAGGAAATTGTTTGGCGTAATTCTTTTCTGACTATTTGATGTACCTGTTGACATGCCGATAAAATCATTAGTTATCTTTTCGGTTGACAATAGCTGTGCCATCAAACGCAAATCAAGCGTATCAGAACAATACGCTAAAAATTCTGATGAACAAACCGAATTCGACTCTATTGCGTTAACGAGCCAAATACGCTTTTGTCGCACATTAAGCTTATTAAACAGCAACACAGTTCCATATATTACAGTGCGATTGCTATGCATGTCAGAGCCATATGTTTTTACCGGTATCCTCCTGTCATCAAATGCAGGCATACTGTACTCGCAAAAAAGCGTAGAAGTATGTTCCTGAGGATTTATGCTTTCTCTCAGCAAATAACCATTTTGGCCAATTTCTATGCCAACCCATTCCCCCTCAAAACCAGGCAATCTCCGTTTTCCAGTTAACAGTTCCTGCATTGCTCCCTGCTTGATGTCCTTTTTCTTGGCAATCAGCTTTTCCAGATTGGCAATTAAGGCATCAATATCAGACAGAGCAGCAGTAATTTCAGTCTGTTCTTCCTTCTTGGGAACCGCAATAACTGTACCAGAAATTGCACTTTTGGAAATCGAGGACACCTTAATGCCAGTAATATATGGGACTAACTGGTCATGGTAAGTGCTGTGATTAATGAAATACCCTAGCCATCCAGGTGCAAACATTTCCGCATCTTTCGGCCTGCAGGGAATCGTATGTAGGCCGGAAACTATCTTGCGCTCACCTATGCCAATTACTTCGGTAGATTTACCTACAATTACATCCTCGGCAGTATCTGCCACAATAAGATCGCCGTCACGCAAAAAGCCCTCACTGTCCTTCGTAGTGTTTTCAGCATTGATATATGGAAGTCCTTCTGCGGAGCAGTCTAATACAGCAGGAAATTTTACAAGGATATCGCCGTAATGGATGTTCTGCACTTCTCCGCTATTATAGTTCAGTTCCGCGCGCGACAGGGTGTTATTGGGTAGAATTGTGAAACAATTCTCAAATGTGATAGTATCCCACGCATCAGGCAATATGCCGATTTCTGTTTGTTTATATCCTGTCTTCACCATTTGAATCCCATCCTTTCCAGATGAGATTTCACTCTGGCTTCGTAATCATCCACCAGCGCAGACAGAGTGGGCAGAGTATCCTCATACCGCTCCGCCAATTCTACGATGTGGTCGGTAATGCTGTGGGAAATGGCAACATACAAAGCATCAATTCCATCAAAAATGGAATAGTACCATTTCTTGTTCACCAGAAGTTCTTTGATTTCCTCCACGGTCAACACGGTGTACTTATTCTTAACCAGTTGCTCCAGCGCCGCCTTCAGCGCCTTCACCAACTTGCTCTGCTCATCATTCTTGGTCATAAGGGTATAGAGGCACATGAGCTGCTCATAATCTTCGACAAACATCTCCGGAACCGGGGAGATCAACCGGAGTTCGGCGATCCGTGCCTTGATACTACTGGCTTTCACATTACCCTTATCATTCCGGGCAGAGGTACACAGGGGATGCTTCGTCAGGTACTTGTCCATGTCCTTTTTCTTCATAGGCAGGGCGTTGAGCAATGCAGTCAGCGCACTGATTTCCTCAGACTGGATCTTGCTGTGAATCTCATCAATGGCGGATTTCAGTGCCTTTACGGAAACTTTCCCCTTTTCGTCCATCAGTTCCGCGATGGCAGAGCCATCCTCGGCGCTTTCCAGCATTTCATCGATTTGCGTCTGGGTATCGGCAACGATCACCTCGGCAGCATCGATTGCCTTAGCTTCTTCCGCAAAATAAGTATCGATAATAATGGCCTTGGGAATCAGTTTGCCGTCCCAGCTTTTTACCTTATCGGTAGTTTCGGTAACGGTCTTACCATCAACAGTCTTGGTCTTGACCACATATTCATAGCTTAGTTCCCGTCCGGCCTCATAGCCATCGTGGATCAGCAAGTATACATCATCAGACATAACATCCAGCCAGTATTCCATAAGAACCTGGTAAACGTCATATTTATCAATCAACTCAATGTCTTGAAAATGGACAAGAATCGACTCTGCCATCCGGACGATTAGATCCTTGGCATCTACATAGGCATTGATGCAGTGAAGTTCTTCATCCACTTCACTGCGCCATGCCATAAAGGCGGCATCGATTTTATCTGCATAGGAGGAGAACTCCTCGTCCTCATGAATCAGAGTTCGTACTTCATCCTTGGGCACATTCAGCTGATAGAAACCCTCACGCAGAACAGAGAATAACTTGTTTTTCAATTGTCCAAACACGGACCAATATTGCTCCATGCCATCTATGTCGTAAGCAGGGATACCGCCTTTTAAATGCGCTTCAATGCTCTGTAGGTCTTCACCGATGCCGGAATCGATATATCGAGAGATGTTCAAATTGTAGCCGTTTTGCCGGCAATCTCGCTCATTGGAACGAAACGAGCATAGTGAGGATTATCGGCAATCTGTTCATTGAAAGTTTTAACGATCTTATAGATATCTCGCTCACGCAGACGGTTCTTGTTGCCGTCTTTTTCAAAGTCATGGCTTGCGTCGATCATAAAGATTCCAGTGCGCTCATCTGCATCCTCTTTATCGATGATAATAATACAGGCTGGGATGCCAGTGCCATAAAACAGGTTTGTGGGCAGGCCGATGATTCCCTTGATATATCCGGTCCTGATCAGATTCTCACGGATTGTGCCCTCCGCATTGCCACGGAACAGAACACCATGTGGTAAAATGACCGCAGCCTTTCCGGTACGCTTCAGGGATTTTAGAATGTGCATCAACCAGGCATAGTCACCGTTCTTTTCCGGTGGTCTTTCGCCATAGCCATCAAATCTGCCGTATTCTTTTACGCCATCCGTCCAATTCTTAATGGAAAATGGAGGATTAGCGACAATGTAATCGAATCTGCGTAGCACAGTTTCATCCGAACCCTCTTCAAAATACTGAGGGTCAGAGAATGTATTACCAGACATGATAGTTGCAGTAGCCCAGCCGTGGAGAACCGCATTCATTTTTGCAAGGCCGGCAGTCGTAGTGTCTTTTTCCTGACCATAACCGGACAGTGCAATGGGAGCCTCATTCAGTGCCCGAATCAGCAGTGAACCGGAACCACAGGCAGGATCATAAATAGTCGCTGAAGGATTTTTCTCATCTGCTATGCCGATAACCTTCGCCAGAATGCGTGAAACCTCTGCCGGGGTATAGAACTGGCCTTTGCTCTTACCGCTTTCGGTTGCGAATTTACGCATTAGATATTCGTAAGCATCACCGATCAGATCATCACCTTCAGCCTGGTTCTTGGAAAAGTCCAGTTCAGGGCGTCGGAAAATCTCAATCAGTTTGCTTAATTTTTCGACCATTTCTTCACCTTTGCCTAGCTTGTCGGGGTCATTGAAAGAAACCTTGTCAATAACACCACGCAGGCCATTGGCTTCTGCCAGTTTGGCAATAACCTTATTGATACCTTCACCGATATCCTTCTTACCAATCAGCTTGACCATATCGGCAAAGCTACCGCCTTCTGGGATTTCAATATCAGCATAGTCCTGCCCGGCAAATTTATCAGAAACATACTTCACGAACAGAAGTGTGAGGATATAGTCCTTATATTGGGAAGCATCCATGCCACCTCTTAATGCGTCACAGCTCGCCCAAAGGGAACTGTATAATTCGCTCTTTTTTACAGCCATTTCTATTTCTCCAATCGAAATCGCCACTTCGCCAGATACCTACTATAGCAGGCGTTGTGGTTAATAATATGTACTTTTAGGTTTTTATGGCTCTTTTATATATTCCACAATAGATGGTATAAGCCATAAAGTCCGTATCCAGCGTGCCGCAGATTTTTTCCAGCACGCCCATAGCAACGGGTTCGTCTCTGCGGAGCTTGGTCATAGTATTGGGGGCCAGCCCGGCAGCTTTTCGCAGATCGGCTTTGCTCATCTTTTTATCTACCAACAGCTTCCACAGTTTGTTATAGGAAACGGCCATATAGGAAACCTCCCGATGATATTACAAGTATATAAAGGAATCATATCATATGGTGTCAGATTTTTCAAGATGCTGTCGCAAGATTGTGCGAATGTATCGTGAAATTGTTGAACTCATGCTTGCGGCAAATTCCGGGAATTGTTGTATTTCGCCTTTCCATTCTGTATCAATCATGTGCATATCCAAGCATGATTTCGCTATCTTTTGGCGTATCCACGCCGATAATTTGCTTGTACTGCCGGTCGTTTTGCGTTTAGGGGTATCCCCCCCCTTGCAACTTTCGCAAAAATTTTCGTGAACCCCTGCGCCGGTCTTCCTGCGAAAGAACGCAGAGATTCGAATCCCCCCTGGGGTAAAACGCAGCAACACTTATTCCGTTTTAAACTTTGCCTTCTCCCGGTAGTAATACTCTTTGGATTTGAGTTTGTTCCGCACGCTCTGACATTCCAGAGTGCCGCAATACTTCTGCCGGTTTCCCCGTTTGATGAACGCCTTACCGCACGCCTGGCAGAACGTAATATTGGTTTTACCTCCGTAGTCATCCAGCGCATTGGCATTCACCGCCATAAAGCGGGCAAGACCGAAATAAGCCGCATCCACCACAGATTTAACCACAGGCTGTAGTTGAACCTGCCCGGTGGTTAGGTCATATTCAAGCCCTATATTCAGCTTCGCAACTTTTTCAACAAATCGCTGCAGCACAGCGGGACGGTGGGCATCGTCCGTCCGATACCACTCCCGAAGCAGATTTTCTTGTTCCCGCACATGAACATTCTCATAAATTCGCTGTGCGTCTGCCACCTTGCCCTCCATCAAGCTACGGACGGCAAAGGCCGTCATGGTATCGGTATAAAGCCGTTCCAAATCCTGCACCATTTCTTCTACATGGACATAATAGCATTCCAAAGCGTTCACCATGACATCCCAATAACTCGCCGGATCATCCTTATTCCATTCCAAATGTGACACACTGTCCCCGTAAAAATAGCAGGGATGGATATTTTCCATGCTCCACCGGATCAAAATTCGGGCGCACTCCTCCAGTGATTTGCCTCGGAGTTCCAGATTCAGATTGCACAGCTCGATCAGCAGCTCCTGCCCGGATGGATAACCCTCGAATACCGTAGGTGGATTTTCCGGATCATACTCCGCATAAATCGTCAGCTTCCCACTCTCCGTTCCGATTCTGTATGAATGGAACCGGAGGGTGTGTTTTTTTATGTCTCCGATGCCGCCGATCTCATAATTCGTTAGTTCTCTCTTGAGATCCATATTGTTACGCTCCTTTATTACCGCAATTCTTACCGTTAGGACATCAAATTTCAAAATAGTTCTTACCGATAGAACAAAGAATGTTGTCCCTATTATATGCGATAATACAGCCGAACACAAGAGAAAGGAGTGAAATCTATGAAAACAGATTCTCACAAGTCCGTATTCAACTTAAAAGAGGCTGCAACTTACCTGGGAATCAGCGTGCCGACACTGGTTCGGCTGCTGGAGAGCGGAACGATTCCGTATCGCCGTGTGGGGCAGCGTTGGCTCATCGCACGCTCTGCATTGGACACTTGGTTGAATCGAAAAGACTGAGGAAGGGGGGAATTTTATGACTGAAAACAAACCCATCACCGTGTACACGGCAGACTGCATCGGAAATGCGGTCAACTGCCGGTATCCCAATGAAGTGAATATCACGGATGAAATCACCGCAAAGTCGGCGTTTTCCAAAGATATGGTCTGTGCCAAGTACAAAAATGGTCATCGGAGCGTCCTAAATTTTGAGACCGCCAATGCTCTGCCCATGGACTGCGACAATGACCACTCAGATATACCGGCCGATTGGATCACCCCGGAGGACGTTGCGGAGTTCTTTGCCGATGTTCCCTATGTGCTGCACTTCAGCCGCCACCATGAGAAACCAAAAGGAGGAAAAGGACCCCGCCCACGATTCCATATCGTTTTCCGGATTGACCCGGAGCAGGATGTAGACCGCTATACGGCGCTGAAAAAGCGCCTGCTGGCAGTGTTCCCGTTC
>ENA-OPWY01000802-OPWY01000802.1-human-gut-metagenome-genome-assembly--contig:-NODE-802-length-15367-cov-2.659744_pt1 | contig 15367 bp, 10 predicted proteins | sample MGYA00241515_ERZ502022 | MGnify/ENA primary metagenome ERZ502022 (study PRJEB25962, sample SAMEA2043045) | human gut metagenome | biome: human gut; feature: human-associated habitat; material: faeces...
ATTGCCGGCTACCGCATCGGCGGCAAAACCGGCACGGCACAGGTTTACAAGAATGGACGCGTCGTGCGCGACACGCACATCGGGTCGTTCTACGGCTTCGCGCCGGTGAATGATCCGCAGGTGAGCATCCTCGTCATTGTCAAGGAGGCGGACGTGCCGATTGACTACGGCGGTACGACGGCGGCGCCTTTTGCCCGGCAAATCATGCAGGAAATGCTGCCGTACCTCGGAATTGACCCGGAAAATGACGAAAAAGATGAAGAAATTGAAGTTCCTGCGCTGAAAGGCTTGACGATTGGCGATGCAAAGCGTAAACTGTCACAGGTGGGATTGGAAAGCGTGACGGACGGCGCGAACACCGTCGTGCTGGATCAATTGCCGCCGGCGGGCGCGAAGCTCGTCAAAGGCGGGCATGTGATGCTCTACACCGCCGGTTCAGAGGAGCTGACGCCGGAAGAGCTGGTCTGTGTGCCTGACCTGACTGGCTTGGGCGATGTAGATTGCGCGCGCCTTGTGCGCCAGCGGGGACTAATGATGTCCATGACGGGGCAGGGGCTGTGCACAGAGCAAAGCCCTGCAGCGGGAGAATATGTACAGCCCGGCACAACGATTTTTCTGCTGATGGCCGGGGATGACGAATAAAGGAGCTAATTGACGATGGAACTGAGACAGCTTGTCAAGGAAGTGCCGTACTTGCTGGAAACCAGGGGCGATATGTCCGTGGAGATTGCGGCGCTGTGTTCCAACAGCCGGGAAAAGACCGAAAACGGCATCTTCTTCTGCTTTGCCGGCGCACACTTTGATGCGCATCAGTATGCCTCGCAGGCGGTGCAAAATGGCTGCGTGGCACTGGTGGTGGAGCGCTTTCTGGACGATGTGAATGTGCCGCAGGTGCTGGTAAGCAATGGCCGCGCGGCGATGGCGAGAATCTGCGAGGCGTTCTTTAATCATCCGGAGCGGAAAATGCGCTTCGTGGGCATCACCGGCACGAAGGGCAAGACGACGACCAGCTACATGGTCAAGTCTATCTGCGAACAGGCGGGCTTCAAGTGCGGGCTGGTCGGCACGACGGGCAACATGATCGGCGAGAAGCACATCCCGTCCAGCAAGACCACGCCCGATCCGATTGACCTCATGCGCGACTTGAACGAGATGGTGCAGGCAGGCGTGCAGGTGGTCGTCATGGAGGTGTCGGCGCACGCGCTGGATATGCACCGGCTGGACGGCATGACGTTCGAGTGCGGCTGCTACACCAACCTCAGCCAAGACCATCTGGACTACTTCGGTACGATGGAGAACTACTTCCAGTGCAAAAAGGCGTTCTTCACCTCCGGCATGGCGAAGAATGCCGCCATTAACGCCGATGACGAGCGAGCGGCGGAGCTGCTGCGCGACGTGACGATTCCGCATATGACCTACGGCATCGCGGCGGAGGCGGATTTGTTCGCGCGCGACATTGAGATTACCGAAAACGGCGTGTCCTTTGAGCTGCGGCTGCGCAACGCGGAATACATCCAAATCAACCTGCGCATGACGGGCATGTTCAATGTCTACAACGCCTTGTCCGCGGCGGCGTGCGCGCTGATTCTGGGCGTGTCGCCGGAGAATGTCCGCGCGGGGCTGGAAAGCATCCACAGTGTGCCGGGGCGCATTGAAATGCTGCCGACGAACACGCCGTACCGCGTGATTCTGGACTACGCCCATGCGCCGGATGCGCTGAGCAACATCCTGCGCACCTGCCGCACGTTCACCAAGAAGCGGTTGATTGCGCTCTTCGGCTGCGGCGGCGACCGCGATAAGGGCAAGCGCCCGATCATGGGGCGCATCGGCGGCGAACTGGCGGATTTGTGCATCCTCACCAGTGACAATCCGCGCACGGAAGACCCGATGGAAATCCTGCGCGAAATCGAGGAGGGCATCAAAGAGACGACGGGCGAGTACGTCGTCATCGAGAACCGTCGGGACGCTATCCGCCACGCGCTGGAAATCGGGCGGGAAGGCGACATCATCGTTCTGTGCGGCAAGGGTCACGAGACGTATCAGGAGACAATGGGCGTCAAGCGGCCGTTCGACGAGAAAGTTGTCGTGCAGGAGCTGCTGACGGAACTGCGCGGCGAGTAAGCCGCTGCGCATTGAATACCCGATAATAAGGAAGGATTACCTATGCTGACAAATGTACTGCTTGCGCTGGTGCTGTCCGCGGCGATTGCGCTGGCGACCGGCCCGAAGCTGATTGAATGGCTGCGCGGTCACCAAATGAAAACGAGCGAGAACGAACTCGGCCCGAAGGAGCACCTGAAAAAGCGCGGCACGCCGATTATGGGCGGGCTGATGATTGCGCTGGGCTGCATCGTATCGTTTGTGCTGTGCGCGGCGTATACCGGCGCGTGGGTGACGACGATTCTGCCGCTGCTGCTTGTATCGCTGGGGTCGATGGCAGTCGGTCTGGCGGACGATTGGACGAAGGCAGTCAAGCATCGTTCCGAAGGGCTGACCCCGTGGCAGAAGATCATCGGCTTGTCCGTGGTGTGCCTCGGCTTCTCGGTTTGGTGCTACTTCACGCAGGGGAGCAAAGTGCTGCTGCCGTTTGCGAATACCGAATGGGACTTAGGGCTGTGGTATATCCCGCTGCTGGCGCTGACGGTGCTGTTTATGACCAACAGCGCGAACCTGCAGGACGGCATCGACGGCATCCTGTCCAGCGTGACGAGTGTCGGCTGCATGGGCTGGGCGGTGATTGCGGGCCTCAGCGCCGTGACGGTCTATCAGCACCTGAATGGCGGCTCGTTCGGCATTCCGATGGTGAAGATTCCCGACGACCCCGACGCGGCGCGCGCTTTGCAGGATAATTACAGCGCGATTGCCATTTTCGCGGCGGCGCTGTGCGGCGGCTGCCTCGGCTTCCTGCGCTACAACCGCTATCCGGCAAAGGTGTTCATGGGCGACACCGGGTCGATGTTCATCGGCGGCGCGGTGGTCGGCATGGCGATGCTGCTGCGTCAGCCGTTCCTGCTGCTGCTGATTGGCTTCACCTGCTGCATGTCCAGCGTGAGCGTCATTTTGCAGCGCTACTATTACAAGGCGACCCGCAAAATCTACGGGACACCCCGGCGGCTGTTCAAAATGTCGCCGCTGCACCATCATTTTGAGAAGTGCGGCATGAAGGAAACGCAAATCGTGCTGATCTATACCGTGGTGACGCTGGTGCTGACGGCGCTGGCGGTTATTTCGGTCATCGTGTAAGGAGAGCGAAAAATCATGCGCAATACGGAAAAATACGCGGGCAAGCGCGTGCTGGTGGTTGGCATGGCGCGCAGCGGGATTGCGGCGGCACAGCTGCTGTGCAAGGCAGGCGCGCGCGTTATCATCAATGACAGCAAGACGGCGGAGCAGCTGGGAGACAGCTTGAAGCCGCTGGAAAATCTGCCGCTGGAGCGCCGTCTGGGCTGCCCGGCGATGGCGTGCCTGGACGGCATCGACGCGATGGTCATCAGCCCCGTCGTGCCGGACAACGCGCCGTTCGTCTTGAAGGCGAAGAAAATGGGCGTGTACGTCACCGGTGAGCTGGAAATGGCGTATCAGCTGTCCTCCGGAGAGATGGTGGCGATTACCGGCACGAACGGCAAGACGACGACGGTCACGCTGCTGGGCGAAATCTTCCGCAATGCAGGCCGCACGACCCATGTGGTGGGCAACATCGGCTATCCGTACAGCGCGGCAGGTCTTGACAGTCAGGACGGCGACCTGTTCGTCTGCGAAGTCTCTTCCTTCCAAATGGAGACGGCGGAGACGTTCCACCCGAAGGCAGCGGCGCTGCTCAACATCACCGAAGACCACCTCAATCGCCACGGCACGATGGAAGTCTACACGGCGATGAAGATGCGGCAGTTCCAGAACATGACGGCAGAGGACGTCGCCGTGTTCAACGCGGACGACCCGGCACTTGCACCGCTGATTGGGCAGGTGAAGGCGCAGGTGATGCTGTTCAGCCGCAAGCGGGAAGTGGATCAAGGCGCGTTCGTCCGGGATGGCGAAATCGTCGTGCGCTTCCATGGTGCGGAAGAGACGATTTGCCCCGCGAAAGACGTGTTCATTCCCGGCCCGCACAACCTCGAAAACGCGCTGGCGGCGTGCTGCATTGCGGCGGCGATGGGCGTGAAGCCGGACGTGATGGCGCACACGCTGCGGACGTTCCAAGGCGTGGAGCACCGCATCGAGTTCGTCCGCGAGCTGGACGGCGTGCGCTACATCAATGACAGCAAGGGCACGAACGTGGACAGCACCATCAAGGCAATTCAGACCATGACGCGCCCGACTGCCATCATCCTCGGCGGCTATGACAAGCACTGCGACTTCACCCCGATGGTGCAGGAAATGCTGGCATCGCCCTACATCAAGGAAGCCGTGCTGATTGGCGCGACCGCCGACCAGATTGAGCGCACCTGCCGCGAAAACGACTACACGCACCTGCACCGCGCAGGGACGCTCAAAGACGCCATCGACCAGTGCCGCGCGCTTTCTTCCGACGGGTGGAATGTGCTGCTGTCCCCGGCGTGCGCGTCGTTTGACATGTTCTCGGACTATGAGAGCCGCGGGCGCATCTTCAAGGAGCTTGTGCGCGAACTGAAATAATCCCCATCCCTGTGCGCTGAGAAAGGAGCAGGCATGCTTCAGGTAAAAAGCGCACAAAAGCGACAGACCGCAATACCGCTGAAAAGACGCAATCCCGTGGACGGTACGCTGGTGATCATCCTCATCATGCTGCTGCTCGCGGGATTGCTGGTTCTATTTTCCGCGACGTTCTATACCGGCACGTCCACGCGCAGCCCGTACAGCGAGGTGCTCAAGCAGCTGCTGGGCATTGGGCTGGGCACGGCGGCGTGCATCGTCACCAGCCGCATTCCGTACCGCTGCTGGCAGCATCCGTATGTCGTGGTGGGCGGATTGGCGTTGTCCGCGGTGCTGCTGGTGCTGGTCATCATACCGGGCGTTGGCGTGTACATCAACGGTTCGCGGCGGTGGCTGTCGCTGGGCGGATTGTCCTTCCAGCCGTCAGAAATCGCGAAATTCGCCGTGGTGCTGTATATGGCGACGACGCTGACCTACCGCGGCGAGCGCATCCGCCGTCTCTTCACGGGCATTGTGCCAGTGCTGGTCGTGCCGGGAGTTGTATTCCTGCTGATTCTGGAGCAGCCGAACCTGTCCACCGCGGGGTCAATCCTCATCGTCAGCCTGATTCTCATCATCATGGCAGGCGCGAAGTGGCGGCATATTCTGCTGATGCTCATCGGCGGGCTGGGCGTGGGCACGTTCTACGCATGGTCGGAGCCGTATCGGCGGCGTCGTCTTCTGTCCTTCCGCAACCCGTTTGCCATGATGAGCGATGAGGGCTACCAGCTCAGCCAGTCGCTGATTGCGTTCGGGTCGGGCGGCATTTTCGGCATGGGGCTGGGCATGGGGCGGCAGAAGTACGCCTATCTGCCGTATCCGGAGAGCGATTTCATCTTCGCCATCGTGGGGGAGGATTTCGGGCTGCTGGGCTGCCTGATTGTGGTGGCGCTGTTTGTGGCGCTGATGCTGCGGGGGATGCGAATCGCCATGCGCTGCCCGGATAAGTTCGGCACGCTGCTGGCGGCGGGGATTACCAGCAGCATCAGCGTGCAGGCGTTCCTCAACATGGGCGTGGTTGTGGGCATTCTGCCAACGACGGGGCTGCCCCTGCCGTTCTTCTCCGCCGGCGGTACGTCGATTTCCATCACGATGGCAGCCATCGGCATCCTGCTCAATATTTCCCGTGAATCAGCTATTTGAACTGCGAAATTGGCACAGCGCCTGTTTTCCGGCATAGGCTGAAGCACAGGAGGTGGACGCGGATGGAAGCGTTTGTTGTGCGGGGCGGAAGAAAGCTGGAGGGTACGATGCGCGTCGATGGCGCGAAGAACGCGGCGCTGCCCATTCTCGCGGCTTCGGTGCTGACGGAGGAAACGGTGGTGCTGCAAGGCGTGCCGATGATTTCCGACGTGCGGAAGATGACGGACATCCTGACGATGCTGGGCTGCCAGATTCGCCGTGATGGACACACGCTGACGCTTGACGCGGGCGGGTTGAACCGCACGGAAATGCCGGACGCTCTCTCCAAGCAGATTCGCTCGTCTATCTTCCTGCTCGGGCCGATTCTCTCGCGCTTCCGGCAGGCAACGGTTACATATCCCGGCGGCTGCGAAATCGGACTGCGCCCCATTGATTTGCACCTGTCAGGACTGCGCAGTCTGGGCGTGGCGATTCACGAGGAAGGCGGCGTGATTCACTGCGACGGCGGCAATATGCACAGCGGCGAGGTTCATCTGGACTACCCCAGCGTCGGCGCGACGGAGAATATCCTGATGGCGGCGGTGCTGCTGCCGGGAATTTCTGTTATTCACAACGCGGCGCGCGAACCGGAAATTGTCGATTTGGCGAACTTCATCAACGCAATGGGCGGAAGCGTCCGCGGCGCGGGCAGCGCGGTTATGACGATTGAGGGCGTGAAGCGCCTGCACGGCGTGCAGTGGACGCCCATGCCCGACCGCATTGTTGCCGGAACGCTGCTGGCGGCAGGGGCAATTACAGGCGGCACCATTGAGCTGACTCGCGCCCCGGTTCAGGCGCTGCTGGCGGTGAATGCGAAGCTGCGCGAAATGGGCTGCGACGTGCGCGAGGAAGAAAAACGCATTATTCTGACTGCGCCGGAGCGTTTGACAGCGTTTGCACAGCTGCAGACGCAGCCGTATCCCGGCTTCCCGACGGATATGCAGGTGCAGATGCTGGCGCTGCTGTCCGTGTCCGAGGGGACGGGCGTGGTTGTGGAAAACGTGTTCGAGAACCGATTTACCCACGCGGGGGATTTGAACCGCATGGGTGCGCGCATCCTATGCAGCGGACGAACGGCGGTTGTTCGCGGTGTCCCGGAACTGTACGGCGCACGGGTGACAGCGCGCGATCTGCGCGGTGGCGCGGCGTTGACGCTGGCGGGACTAAAGGCACAAGGCGAAACGCAGGTGGACGGCGCGGAGCTCATCGACCGCGGCTATGAGCATTTTGAGACACAGCTGACCTGTTTGGGCGCGGATATCCGCCGCGTACATGCGAACGCATAATCAGGACAGCACGGAAGGAGGAATGACCCCCGTGACACAGGACAACTGGCAGCCGGGCACGCCGCCGGGCGGCAGACGGCGCACACAGCATCCGACAGCAGAAAACCCGTTTGAGGAACCGGAACAGTCGCCGGAACTGCGTCAGGAACGCTCGCCGGATCTGTACCGGGCGACAAACCCCTTCTGGAATCAGCCGTTTCGGGACGCAGAATCAGCTTCTGCGCCCCCTGATTTGGGTGAGCCGCCGCAGAGCCCCCCGCCGGAAGCGTCGGTGTGGAGCCATCCGCCTGTACTGGACACAGACAGCTACTCGGAGGAAACGCAGAAGCGCCATCACCGCACGCGGCGGGTGTGGAAAGCAATCGTGCCGCTTGCGCTTGCCATTCTCTTTGTCGCGTTCCTGTTCGGGGGTGTGCTGACTGTCCGCAACATCAGGGTGACGGGCAACGTGCGCATCAGCGCGGAGGAAATCATCCGCCTGTCCAAACTGAAACTTGGGCAGTCGTCGTTGATTAATGAGAAAGAAATCTCCAATCGTATCGAACAGAATCCGTATCTGATTTGCCGGATGGTGTCTCTGGAATCCTTCGACACGATTTGCATCGAAGTTAAGGAGCGGCAGGAAGTCACGTTCCTGACCACATCGGGCATCGGCGTAATTACCGACGCGCATGGCTACGTCCTGCGCACGGTGCAGAACGCGAACGAATCGCATCCGGAACTGGTGCGCGTGCAGGGCTTAAGCGTCAAAAAGACGATCATCGGGCAGAAGCTGATTGCCAATCAGCAGAAGCAGCTGGACGCTGTGACCGAGGTGCTGCTGCAGCTGACCGTCATGGGCGGACTTGACCAGATTGCCGTATTAGATGTCAGCTCGCTGGACAGAATACGGATGCAGACGATGGACGGCATGGAAATTGTGCTGGGGGATTCATCACTGCTGCATGAGAAGCTGCGGGCGTTCCTTATCGTCCGCATGGAGCTTTCGGCAATGGGCAAAACGGGCGGCACACTGACGCTGACGGACGCGGTGAATCCGGTTTATGCGCCGCCGACGGTGTAATACAATCATCATCAGCACCGCAAAACATGAAAATCGGATAAAAATGACGGCGAAAAACATTCAAAACGCCCGAAAGCACTTGCATTCCAGAGAAAAAAGGCTTATAATGAAAAATGGTATATTGGATAGGTGACTGCGCCTGTCTGGCGGGGGAAAAGCCGTCTGCTGACAGGCTGGCAGAAACCAAGGTACAGGGGTGTCAGAACCGCAATTTTCCCGGCTTCAGCCGTCCGGCAGAACGGCCAGACCGGGAAACAGGGGGTATGAGAGTTCATGAAGATTACGGTACCGACGATTGACTTTGGAACCAGCAAAATCGTCACGATGGTCGCGCAGAGCAATGGCGAACGCTGTGATATCGTTGGCTCCGGCGCTGTGCCGTACAGCGGATATTTGCAGGATGGCTGGAACAACCCCGATGAAATTCGGGATGTGATTCGCACTGCCATTGATCAGGCGCAGAAAACCGGCAACTGCCGCATTCATGAGCTGAATGTCGGTGTGCCGGGCATGTTTACACGCGTGATTGTCAAGGAAGTGCATGTGTCGCTAACCGGGCCTGATCCGCATGTTACAGCGCAGGATGTCCGCGCGTGCTTCAAGCTGGCGGAAGAATCCGGCGGCGACCGCATCATTCATTCCGCGCCCGCGTGGTTCCGCGTGGATGACGGCAAAAAGACGCTGTCGCCCGTGGGTATCAAGGGTCGCGAACTGTCCGCCATGATTGCGCTGGTGACGGCGGACAAGTATTTCATTGATGATATCACCTACCGCCTGCGCGATATGGATATTGAGCCCCGCGAGTTCTACTCCACCGTCGCCGGGGAAGCGACATATGCCCTGAGCCAAGATGAGCGCGACAAGACGGCAATGCTCATCGATATTGGCTATCTGTGCACCGATGTGATGGTGATGGAGGGCGACGCGCTGATTTTCCACAAGTGCCTCGACATTGGCGGCGGTCATATTTCGGCGGACATTGCGGAGCAGCTGAATATTCCATTCCCGTTCGTGGAGGAAAAAATTAAGCAGACGTACAGCTTCAACAGCACCAATCAGGATGAGACGTATGTCATTCCTGCGACGGAGGATGAACCCGCCCGCACTGTCCGGCGCGACGAAGTGACCCCGATTATCGAAGCGAAAGTGGAGGAAATCGCGGAGGCCATCAACAAATCGCTGGAAGAAGGCGGCGTGAAGCTTGGCAAGTGGTCGAACGTCTATCTGACCGGCGGCGGCTTGATTCTCAACAAGGGAGGCAAGGACTTCCTTGCGGGCAAACTCCACCGAATCATCCGGGAGGCCCAGCGCACCAACAACAAAATGACCAGCCATGTTTTCTCCAGCGCCGTCGGGCTGACCATCCTCGTCGTGACGACGCAGGAAGAGCAGAAAGCACCAGAAGGCGGTGCAAAGGGGCTGTTCAGCCGTGCATTCCGCTGGCTGATGGGCTACTGATTGCAAGAAAACGCGGCATACAGGGCAAGATACCATATGAGCATATGAGTCAGGGGGATGCAACGTGATTGAAATTCAGAATGACCAATTGACCAGCAATTATGCTTCCATCAAGGTCGTGGGATGCGGCGGCGGCGGCGGCAACGCGGTCAACCGCATGGTCGAATCCGGCTTGCGCGGCGTGGAGTTCATCGCCATCAATACCGACATGCAGGCTTTGCAGATGTCCGGCGCGCAGACGAAAATCCAGATTGGTGAGAAAGTCACCAAGGGTCTGGGCGCAGGCGCGGTGCCGGAAGTCGGCCGCCGCAGCGCAGAGGAATCCCGCGAGGAAATCGCGGGTGCACTCAAGGGCGCTGACCTGGTGTTTGTCACCGCGGGCATGGGCGGCGGCACGGGCACGGGCTGCGCGCCGGTCGTGGCGGAAATTGCCCGCGAACAGGGCGCACTGACCATCGCGGTTGTGACCAAGCCTTTCGCCTTTGAGGGCAAGCAGCGGATGCGCAATGCGGAAGCGGGCATCTCTGACCTCAAGCAGCGCGTCGATACGCTCGTTGTCATCCCGAATGACCGGCTCTTGCAGGTCGTCAGCAAGGGGACGAGCATGGTCGAGGCGTTCGGCATTGCGGACGAGGTGCTGCATCAGGGCATCCAGGGCATCAGCGACCTGATTGCTGTGCCTGCGCTGATCAACCTTGACTTCGCGGACGTCAAGACCGTCATGGAATCCGGCGGCATGGCGCATATGGGCATCGGCTACGGCGAAGGCGAGAACAAGATGATTGACGCCGCCAAGAACGCCATTTCCAGCCCGATGCTGGAGACGTCCATCAGCGGTGCGCGCGCGGTGCTGATCAACATCACCGGCGGCAAGGATATTTCCATCATTGATATCAACGAAGCGGCAAACCTCGTCATGGAGGAAGCCGATCCCGATGCGAACATCATCTTCGGCGCGGGCATCGACGAGTCCATGGGCGACAAGGTGCGCATCACCGTGATTGCGACGGGCTTTGAGAAAACGCCGTTCCCGCCGCGTGAGCCGGTCAAGTCTGCGCGCGATATCAACCGCGATCGTCTCTATGGCAGCAATTACGGCGCGACCGGCGCGACCGGTGCGACCGGTGCGACCGGTGCGACCGGCAGCTATACGCCCGGCAACTACGGTGCGACGGGCGGGTACACGCCGTCCTACACCAGCAGCGACAGCTACAGCAGCCATCCGACCATGGGCGTTCCGCAAGCGCCGATGACGCAGCAGCCGGCACAACCCGCGTATTATGCGCCCCAGCAGCCCGCGCAGCCGCAGCAGCCGGCGTATGGTCAGCCGCAGCTGTTTGGCAATCAGCCCCAGCAGCTGGATTACGCGCAGCAGGGCTACACTGGCAATATGCAGCCTGTGCAGCAGCAGTACGCGGGCGGTGCAACCGGCCCGATGCCCTCTGTGCAGCCGCAGCAGCCCAAGCGCCCGACGACAGACGCCAACGGCGTACCTTCGTTCATGAAGCGCCGCGGCAACTAATATACACTACCAGCCCTGTTTCCGACGTGGAAGCAGGGCTTTTTGCATATTAGGATGAGAATTGCATTAGAAAAGTGCCTGTTCGCTTGACAAAACTTGCGCAAATATGGCAAAATGACGTTGATAGGAAAGATGCGTTTAAGCGAAATAGGAGGTAGAATGATGAAACGGTTGATTTCGATGCTGCTGGCGCTGATGATGCTGCTGGGCATGGCGACGGCGGAGGATGCGGCGGAGGACGCTTGGGAATACGAGCTGGTCGGGCGCGCAATAGAGCTTGTGCGGCAGATGGATGCGCAGGAGCGAGGGCGGCTGTTTGAGGACACGCTCAATATTACAGAGGTGGCATGTACAGAAACGCCGCAGCCGATTGACCGTGGAATGCCCCGGCAGGCGTTCATCAGCGTCAGCGTCAACGGCACGGACAAGTCGGCGTCGGTGTTGTTTTTTGTGCTGATGATGATGGATGCCTGCGCGGACACGGATGCGACGGACGAGACGGAAAACGCCTATCTGCGGATTGTAGAGCGCACGTTCGCGGTATCCCCGGAATTCGGGATGGACGCGCAGGAAACGAGCGCCGCCGCGAACTTGCTTTACGCCGGGGATGCGCCGGAAATGGGACTGTTGCTGCTGTCTTACGGCGAGCATGGCGTGGTGCTGGTGCGCTGGTTCGCGGAAAACGGCTGTGTGTGCCTGACGGCGATTCCGGTGGCGCATCAGGCGACCGAGCTGACAACGGACAAGCTGAGCGAATTCTACGCAGGCGAATTTGAGAAAGTTGACCTGTCCCGCGCGGCGGTGCTGGCGGAATCGGAACCGCATCAGCCGGACGAGGAGACCATCCGGCAGCTTGCCCTGCAATCAGCGCAGGAGATGCAGCACTGGGTGGCGCTGAGCGGCGAGCAGGAGGGCATTGTCCCGTGGAATACAGCGGAGACGGCGGTGCAAATCAGCATACTCGACTACGATGCGTCGCAGATGACGGCGTTTGAAGCGCAGATGCAGCAGTGCGGCAAGACGGAGACCGAGTTCCTCGATATCCTGGCGATTGCGCTGTACCCCTGCGACGCGCACGATGCGAGCGGTTTGCTATATCTGCGACCGAGGACGGGTACGCCCATTGTGGTGGCGTGGCAGGCAATGAACGGCGCGGTGGTGATGCGCAGCGTGTACGCGCCGCAGGAGTGACGGAAACAGTTGCAAAGAAAGGAAGAACCCCATGAAGAAGATGCTTGCAATTCTGCTTGCCCTGCTGATGATGCTCAGCGGTATGGCGACAGCGGAAGAAACGACGGATAACAACACGAACATCAGCCATATGCTGGAACTGTGCCAGCGCGTGGATATCCTCCTGCGCAGCGACCGCATTGTGGCCGATTTGGTGGGCGACACGGACGCCGCCATCACCGAGGAACAGAAGATTGTCAATCGCCTGCGCGCGGGAAACCGCACGATGCCATCTGCCGTCTACTATGTCACGGGCGAAACGCTGCTGACAGGCTTCATCGGCGATAACCCGGATTACACCGATACGCCGGAGCAGCGCAGGGTGATTCAGCTGATGCCGCAGCGCATTTTGATGGAGCAGCAGGATACATATGGCAAGCAAATGCTGAACCAGATGGCGCGCTCGACGCAGTATCCCAAGCCGGATGGCGAGCCTGAAATGGGCATGTATATCGCTCTGTACGCGGATGCGCTGCCGATGATGAGCTTTTGGATCAGCGATGGCACGGTGAACGACATGTACTGCACGCCGGTGCTCTCGGATGAATTGGCGGCGTGCAAATCCGCTGAAGAAGTGACGGCGTGGTTCGCAGCGCAGCAAATGCCCGAACTTGCCTGCACGGCGGTGGATTTGGCGGGCGTTGCGGCGTATCCCTTTGCGGAGGATCCGTTCGGCGACGAGGGCGAGCCTGTGCCGTTCGAGCGCCTGGCAGAAGCGGGCAATGCGCTGGATGAACTGATTGAAAGCCGCTATTTGCAGACAACGTGGGGCATCAGCGACGAGGATGTGGCGAAGCTGGCGGCATACGCGCATGAGGGGCAGTCGCCGCGCAGCATCTACCGTATTGAGCTGATGGAATCGTCGATGGCGCAGATGCTCCGTTTGACTTACCGTTCAGAAGCGCCGCAGGTGCTGTACGAGGTAACCTGCTCGTGGGCAATGGAAATGTATCACATGGTAACACTCTTTGCCATGTACGACGAATACAACGCGGGCGTGCGGACGTTGTATCAGCAGGAAGAGGACGAGGAGGAAAGCGACAGCCTCTTCACGGACGAAACGAGCGAGACGGATACGCCGGATGAATCCCTGAAGACGGAAGCGGAGAATTTCCAGAAACTGACGCAAGAAATCGACGCGCGCTACTCGCTGATTATGAACCAAGCCACGCAGAAACACTTGTACCTTGACTTGAACGAACGCACCAATGCCATGTACGTACTGCTGTACGATGAAGGCGCGCCGATTCTGGTGATGTCGAGCATGGAGAACGGCGTTTCGTGCCTGCATGTGCGCTATTTCCCGACGGCGCAGTTGGAAAACTGCCAGAACACAACGGACTTGATGTTCTACTTCACCGGCAACAATGTCCCGTTTGAAGTGACGGAAATCCTGCCGCAGGGTGATTTAGCGGACATGGCGGAAGCTGCGCAGTAAGCAAAGAAACGCCGCGCAAGGATTGGGCGAATCCTAAAAGTGACGGCACCGAAGGAGTGTCGGGGGCGAACGGAAAGCCCTGCGCCCCAAAGCAGAATATCCATAACAAAACACCGCCGCACCGGAAAGCAAATTACGGTGCGGCGGCGCATTTTGTTATGGGGCAAAAATCGATGCAGGCAGTTCTTCCTCCTGCTTTTCCTCCGGCTTTGGGGCGAAAAGCCCGCTGAACCACCGGCTCAGCGCACTTGGCTTCTCCACCCGCGCCACCTGCACGCTCTGCGTTCCTTCCAATAGGATGCCATTGTCCAGCAGCTCCGCGTGCACGGGAATTACGCGATATGTGTACGTTACACCGGGCTGGGCGCGGTTGTCGGTGTAGTAGAGTGTTTCGCCCGCGGCGGCGCGAAGCTCGGTCAGGATGAAGCTCTCTCCGGCAGCGTCGCGCTGAACGCGGTAGACGGCGGCATCATCCCGGCTGTCGTAGCCCACCAGCAGGTTCGGGTCTTTTTCCCCGCGCGGCAATTTTTCCAGAATGCGAGACGGAGAAGGATTTTGCGGACGCGGGCGCATTCCACACATCACTCTTCTTCTTCGGCTGTGTGCCGTCGAGGAAAACCTCATTCAGGCGGTAGGCGCTCGGCGTGAGCGACGTGGCCAGCATCGGTTCGCCGCGCCACTCGATGGCCTTCTTGTCGATATCAGCGCTGACGATGCCCTTGGGCTTGGTGAAATCGGGCTTCTTGCGTCCTGTGTACCACGCGCGGAGAAAATTGCGCGCCAGCGAAGCGGGATTCGTGCCGCCAGAGACGCGGTTGGGCAGGCGGTGCGCCGCGTCCGGCTCGTCGTAGCCCATCCAGACGGCGGTGGACAATTCCGGGGTGTACGCCGCCATCCACACGTCACGGTTGCCGCCGCCGCTTTCATTGACCGTGCCGGTTTTGCCCGCGACAGGTGTCCCCGCGCTGGAGAGGCGTGTGCCCGTGCCGGAAGAAATGACGGTTTTGAGCAGACTCGTCATCAGATACGCGGACTGCGCCGAAAGCACGCGCGTGCCGATCGTTTCGCGCTCGTAAATGACATTGCCGTCACGGTCGGTGATGCGCTCGATGAAGTACGGCGCGTAGTATGTTCCGCCGTTGGCAAAGGGCGCGTACGCCGCCGCCATCTGCACGGGGGATGTGCCGTAGGTCATGCTGCCCAAGGCGAGGGAGAGATTCGCGTCGCGTTCATCCAGCTCAATGCCGACGCTTCGCAGATAACGCTGCGCAGTCTGGACGCCGATGGCTTGCAGCACCTTCACGGCGGGGATGTTCAGGCTGTTTTTGAGCGCCGTGCGGACGGTCACGTTCCCGTAGTAAGCATTGCCCGCGTTGCGCGGCTTGTAAGTGCCGAAAGCGGTTGGCGCATCGAGAATCACGCTGGCGCACGTCCATCCGGCGGATTCTATCGCGGGGGCGTAGACAGCCAGCGGCTTGAGCGCACTGCCGGGCTGACGGCGCAGCTGGGTCGCGCGGTTC
>ENA-OPWY01000808-OPWY01000808.1-human-gut-metagenome-genome-assembly--contig:-NODE-808-length-15269-cov-2.495728_pt1 | contig 15269 bp, 10 predicted proteins | sample MGYA00241515_ERZ502022 | MGnify/ENA primary metagenome ERZ502022 (study PRJEB25962, sample SAMEA2043045) | human gut metagenome | biome: human gut; feature: human-associated habitat; material: faeces...
CTGCCGCACCTCGCTCGCCGTATCGGCACTTAGAATTATGCGGTATTGCCCTTACTTTTCCACCTGGAACAAATTCTGCTGACTGGTTGCTTTGGCACCGATATTGTTATACTCCAAATAGAAGTACCCATGCACCCAGGCATCCAGCTCTGCATTCTCGCCGTAGATGTGGGTCACGCCGTCCGCGTCCATATAGTCATTGGCGGCTGTCACCACCGGGGCCACCTGCTTGAGTGCCAGCAGGTACTGGTAATACGGGGTCAGCGGCAGCCCGGCATTTTCCACCAGGGTGGGAGCCAGCATGCACATATCCATGCGGTTGTACTCGTCGGTGGCGCTGGTCTGGCCTGCGTTTTCCAGCGGGTAGTTTGCCCAGATCAGGTAGGGCGTGCTGCGCTCCAAAATCTGCAAATTGTTCTCATCGGTAAAGGTATGGTCGGCCACATGATCCACAAAGCTGGGGGCGTGGTCGCCTGCCATGGCAACAATCACCTTGCGGCCGGTCTTTTCGTACTGCTCGGTCAGGTATTCGGTCAGTTCGCCAAAGGCACGGTCGGTCATATAGATGTTGCTCAGATATTCATCCATGATGGAATCATACTCGCCGTAATCGGTTGCGGCATGCACGATATCCTCCTCCGGGGGGTTCATATCGTAATCGCCGTGGCTTTGGATGGAAACCAGGAACACAAACCGCGGCTGGTCCTCCGGCATTGCTTCATACAAACCTTCCAGGTCGCGGTAGGTGGCGCTGTCGGTCTGGTAGGGGCGGCTGCCATAGGTTTCCTTGGTCGGAAAATCATCCTGGAAGTGGGTCTCGTCAAAGCCCAGCGTCAGCCAGGCAGAATCGCGGCGGTAGTTGGAGTTGGTATAGGGGTGGGCTGCCAGCGTGGCATACCCCAGATCTTTCAGGTTGCTGACCAGACTGTTTGCCTTGTGCAGGTTCAACCAGTTGAACGGTGTAATGGAGGGCATCAACATCAGCGAGTTGGAGGAAAGCATCTCGTACTCGCTGGAGTTGGTGCCGCCGCCCACATGCGGGCTGATGGTGTGGCCGTAAATGGAGTTGGGCAGGTTTTTGGTCACCTGCATGATCTCCTGGTCGGCCTGCAGGTCCGTTACCAGGTCAAAGTCATAAAAGCTTTCGGACAGGATCAGGAACACATCGGGGTAGTCCTGCTCGTTTGCCGTTTCGGGGCTGGCCTGATAGTCCTGCGCCATTGCAGCGGCCTCGGTGGCGGCGTCCTCGCTGTAGCCGTCCGGCTGCAGGATGGGGTCCACCATCAGGCTGGCGGCTTCAAGGCTACCCGCCAGGTAGCCGTACTTATAATAGGTTTCCTGCCAGGCCCAGCCGTAAGTAGTGGCGGGCTTGATGGGGTTGGGGCTGAAATACCCCAGATACAGCACCGCAAAAATGCCGCAGGCGCAGGCCAGCGCATGGGCGCCGCGCTGTTTCCAGCTGCGCTTATGCTTGCCGGCCAGTTTGACCTGCACAACGGCAGCCACCAGCACCGGGATGTACAGCAGCGCAATGGTAATAACTGTCTGGGTAATGTGCAGGGTATAACTGCCCATCACCTCTGCCGCGGTGCCCAGGTTCAGGATGTCCTGCGGCATCAGGGCGGAACCATGCAGGTCCCGCGTGTAATAGTTGACCAGCGCCAGCACGGTAAAAATCAGGCCGGAAACGCCGGTTGCAATACCCCAGCTGCCGCACAGGGCAAACACCACCAGCGTCAGGCAGAACGCCGTCAGCGCATTGAGCGGTGCGTATACCGGCCACTGCCCCGCCATGTAGTTGGCAGTTACGCCGTCAGAAATTTCTAACTGGTAGCGCGCCACAAAGGCCGCTGCCACAGCCAGCGCAAATGGCAGCACCGTGCCAAGCCAGAAGCGCTTGCTTTTTAATGTTTTTTTGATGTTTTGCATGGGTATCCAGTTCCTTCGCTTTGTTTGTTCATTAAGTTGCGGTCAACATTCCGCGTCAACACACCGAATGTCCGGTATGCCCGCAAAAGGGCATATTAGGTTAGTATATCATATTTTATGCCGGTTGTGAATCACCGTTTTTCGGCCAAATGCTGCCGCTTGTTCCAAATCCGGCCCGCCCGCGCAGATTTTGCATTTACCAACCTACGCTTTCATGTTATAATATTAGTTAATCATCATTTCACCCCATAGACGGAGGCTATTCTATGAAAATTCCTGCAAAAGGTTTTACTCACGGCGGCAAGTTCCATGCAGACGATGTGTTTGCCACAGCGCTGCTGATGATTGTGCGGCCGGATATCAAAGTAACCCGCGGTTTTGTTGTGCCGGATGGTTTTGACGGCATTGTGTACGATGTGGGCTGCGGTATGTTTGACCACCACCAGGAACCGCGCGAAAGCCGCCCCAACGGCGTGCCCTATGCGGCCTTTGGCCTGCTGTGGCGCGTGTTGGGTGCCCAGCTGGTGGGTGCCCACCAGGCCCGCCTGCTGGATGAAAATTTTGTTCAGCCCCTGGACTTGAACGATAACACCGGCGAACAGAACTCCCTGGCCGATGCCATCGGCAGCTTTAACCCCGTGTGGGATTCCGGCGAAGATTCCGATGCCTGCTTCTGGCGCGCCGTGCCCTTTGCCAAGCAGGTGCTGGAAAACGAGATTGCCGCAGCCAACGCCGTGAACCGCGCGGACGAGACCGTCCAGAACGCCTACAAAAACTCCAAGGACGGCATTGTGGTCCTGCCGGACTACATGCCCTGGAAAAACGGCCTGTACAAAACCGATGCCCTGTTTGTTGTCTACCCCAGCCAGCGCGGCGGCTACAGCGCCCAGTGCGTGACCGATTACAAGACCCGCCGCAGCAAGGTGCCGTTCCCGCCCGCATGGGGTGGCCAGCCGGAGGAGATCCTGCGCGAAAAGAGCGGCCTGGCTCTCAAGTTCTGCCACCCCAGTCGTTTCCTTGTCACCGCGGAAACCAAAGAGGATGCCATTGAGGCATGCCGCCGTGCCCTGCGCGCCGCCGGAAGGCCGGTGAGCGCACAGTGAGCGCCGAAACTCTAGAGCAGTTTGGTCCCTGCCCCAGCACCGCGGCGGACTGCCAGCCAGACCCGGCTTCCGCCTGGGTCTACATGGTGCGCTGCGCGGATGGTAGTCTGTATTCCGGCTGGACCAATGACCTTGCCCGCCGCCTGCGCGCCCACAAGGGCGGCAAGGCCGGTGCCAAGTATACCCACGCCAAAGGTGCCGTTAAGCTGACTTATGCCGAGCGCTGCACCGATAAAAGTGCCGCCCTGAAGCGGGAAGCCGCCCTGAAAAAGCTGCCAAAACCCGAAAAGGAAGCCCTTGCCGCCCAGTGGACCGCTGAAAACACCATCACCCTGCGGGATGCCGCGCCGGAGGACGCCGCCGCCGTGGCGGAGCTGTACAACTGGTATGTCACCCACTCCACGGCCACTTTCCAGTATGACCTGTGTACCGAGGAATTCCAGCGCGAAAATATCGCCTATGTGCAGCAGCGCGCACCGTTCCTGGTTGCCGTCAATGCAGCGGGCAAGCTGTGCGGCTTTGCCTGCGCCCACCCCTGGCACAGCCGCACAGCTTATGCGTGGGATGTGGAGCTAACCGTTTACTGCGCCCACGACTGTGTGGGCCAGGGGGTTGGCGGGCGGCTGTACAAAGCCCTGCTGGACGGCGTGCGCCAGCGCGGCTACTGCAACGCCGTTGCCCTTGTGACCGGCCAGAACAAAGAGAGCTGCGCGTTCCATAAGGCGCTCGGCTTCAAAAAAATCGGCGTGGAACCCCGCACTGGGTACAAGTTCGGCCAATGGCTGGACCTTGCCTATTGGTGGATGGACCTGCGCCCCGGCCAGGAGCCTCCGGAGCCGGTGCGCCTGGGGCGATAAAACTGCATAACACAAAATGAAGCGGGGCACTGCTGATTGGCAGCGCCCCGCTTTTGTTATAAAGATTTGTAGGGCGCGATGCCCTTATCACGCCGCGGAGAAACGTAAATCCATCCACCGCAAACCTGTAAACGATCTGTAGAGGACGATGCCTGCATCGTCCCGCATACTGAGCTGCAGCCATGGTATACTGTCATCAACATCCTGTCTCCCCGCCGCGCGTTTTTGTTTTCCACAAGAAGCTCCTCTGTTTGTGGAAAACCGTTCAGATTCTTTTCACTTTTCCCTGTCGTTACGCGGTCTGCATTCCTGTTTTTGCCCACAAACTGCCCTTGTTCACGCAAAGTTTACCGGAATTTCCAGCTATTTCATGCCTTGTTCATCCGCAGTTCATTTTTATTCTTCATGATAGAATCTATCGGGGGCCCCTATTACCGCCCCCAACTGGAGGAATTGTTATGCACGAAACCCAACAGCCGCGCGACCCCAAAAAGACGACCGGCATTGTATATGCCGTGATCCTTGTGGTGTTGCTGCTGCTCAATTTCTGGGCCTTCCCCGCCATGATGAAAGGCCAGGTCAAACAGGTCGATTACGGCACCTTCCTGAACATGCTCGAAGGCGGCGAACTGAGCACCGTTGAAATTCAGGATCAGCAGATCTATTTTGTGGACAAAAACGATACCACCTACTGCACCAACTCCATTGCGCAGGACCTGCAGCTGGTCAACCGGCTGGAAAGCGCCGGCGTTTCCTTTGGCAAGGTGTACAACCAGACCACCTGGGTGGATACCCTGCTGGGCTGGGTCATCTCGCTGCTGCCCATGATCATCCTGATCGTCTGGTTCAACCGCATGATGCGCAAGCGGGTCGGTGAAATGACCGGCGGCGCCAACAGCATGATTTTTGGCGGCGGCAAATCCGGTGCCAAACAGTATGTCGTTGAGGATGGCAAGTCCATCAAATTTGCCGATGTTGCCGGTGAGGACGAAGCCAAAGAGAGCCTGCAGGAAATCGTTGACTTCCTGCATAACCCCAAGCGTTACGAGGATATCGGTGCCAAAATGCCCAAGGGCGTTCTGCTTGTCGGCCCCCCGGGCACCGGTAAAACCCTGCTGGCCCGCGCTGTTGCCGGCGAAGCCGGTGTTCCCTTCTTCTCCATTGCGGGTTCTGAATTTGTCGAGATGTTCGTCGGCATGGGCGCTTCCAAGGTGCGTGACCTCTTCAAACAGGCCAACGAAAAAGCCCCCTGCATTATCTTTATTGATGAGATCGATACCATCGGCAAAAAGCGTGACGGTGCTTCCGGTATGGGCGGCAACGATGAACGCGAGCAGACCCTGAACCAGCTGCTGACCGAAATGGACGGGTTTGACGCCGCCAAGGGTGTTATCATTCTGGCCGCCACCAACCGTCCTGAATCCCTTGACCCCGCTTTGACCCGCCCCGGCCGTTTTGACCGTCGTGTGCCCGTGGAGCTGCCCGACCTGAAAGGCCGCGAAAGCATCCTGCGCCTGCACGCTCAAAAGGTCAAAATCGGCCCCGACTGTGACTTTGCCGTGGTTGCCCGCATGACTCCCGGTGCTTCCGGTGCCGAGCTGGCCAATATCATCAACGAAGCCGCCCTGGGCGCTGTGCGCCACCACCGCATGGCCGTTACCCAGTACGACCTGCAGGAAGCCGTGGATACCATCCTGGCCGGTGCCCAGAAAAAGAATAAGATCCTGAGCGACAAAGAAAAGTGCATCGTGGCCTACCACGAAGTCGGCCATGCCATGGTTGCCGCCCTGCAGAGCCATTCCGCCCCCGTGCAGAAAATCACCATTGTGCCGCGCACTTCCGGCGCGCTGGGTTTCACCATGCAGGTAGAGGACGGTGACCACACCCTGATGACCAAGGAAGAGATCCTGGCCAAAATTGCCACCATGACCGGTGGCCGTGCCGCCGAAGAAGTGGTGTTCAACTCCATCACCACCGGCGCATCCAACGATATCGAGCAGGCCACCAAGATGGCCCGCGCCATGATTACCCGCTACGGCATGACCGACGACTTTGACATGGTTGCCCTGGAAACCGTGAACAACGCCTACCTGGGCGGCGATGCCAGCCTGGCCTGCAGTGAGCGCACAGCCGCCACAGTGGACGATAAGGTCGTGGAAGTCGTCAAGCAGCAGCATGAAAAAGCCAAACAGATGCTGATTGAAAACCGCGGCAAGCTGGACGAGATCGCCAAGTACCTGTACGAGAAAGAAACCATCACCGGCGAAGAGTTCATGCGCATCCTGACCGCTGTTCCCCAGCTGCCCACCGGTGCCGTGGAACAGTAAAGTCTCCGCTCTGCGCGTTTTCTTTGTAAAATAACGGTGCCCCCGCCCTATGCAGTTCATTTACCGCACGGGCGGGGGTGTTTTGTTGTAATTCCGTAGGGGCGCACACCATGCACCCATCCGTTTTATATCATCACACTACAGCGCTTTCTCACAAAGCACACCATGTAATAGCGCCATTTTATGGCCAGCCGTTACCCATTTGTAGGGGCCGCTGCTCACCTCTTTCCGAAAAACGCAATAAAAATGCTGTCTTTCTCCACATCAGGGAAAGGCAGCATTCTTCTTTATCCGTTCAGATCTTCGCCGTTGCTGGCAATCACATTTTTATACCATCCAAAGGACTTTTTCCTGTACCGTGCCGCCTCCCTGTTCGAGTACCGGGAAAAGCACCAGTGATCCTGCCGGGCTTTATTTTGCCTGTGCGCCCTCTGGGAAGATGATCTTGTTCACAAAGAAGAAGATCACCATGGAAATGCCGCCATTGAGCACGGTGGTGCCAATGTTGTAGATGAAATCCGGCACCAGCAGGCCCGCAACCGCCACCCACACGCAGTTGATGGAGTTGACGATGCAGGTGATCAAGCAGAACGCCACCACATACCAGGCGATCTGCTTGGCCAGGTTGCCCTTGCTGCGGAACACAAAGTTGCGCTGGATGGGAAAGTTTATGCATTCTCCCACCACCATGGCAACCATGTAGGCGCAAAAGTACGGCAGACCGCCATGGGCGGAATCATACCCCAGGATGTTCCACTGGAAGGTTTCGCCAAACAGCGTGACCGGAATGCCCGGCCAGCCAAAATCCACCACCGGCAGGCTGCTGAACGCCGCCGGCAAAAATTGCAGCAACAGGTATTTGAACACCGTAACCAGGTTGGATACGATCACAAACAGTCCGCCTTCGCGCACCCACTTGGCTGCGGCGGGGTGTTTTGCCGCAAAATTATTCCATAGCTGCATAAATAGCCCCTCTCTTTCCTCAGCTGTTGCGCAGGCGCTGTTCCAGCTGTGCGTTCAGTATCAGGTTTTTCACGGCTTCTATGATCACCCGCACAAGGCCGATGATCCAGAATCCCTGTAATTCCATCACAATGCCATCCACCATGCCCATGCTGATGGCACCGCTGGTCATTTTGGCCAGGGCACGCAGCGGCATGTTGTACTGGAACAGCACATTCAAGTCCGGCTTGCCGCGCTTGTAGCTGGCGTTCAGCAGTGCGGTAAGCACCAGCCAGATCAGCCAGCCCAGCGGGCTGCGGCTGTGGTTCAGCTCGCCCAGGGTCATGTTGCGGTCAATTTTAACTTTTCCCTGCTGCACCGGGCGGCCCAGCAGGGTGGCCCATTCGTCGTCCGGCACGCTCTGCACCTTGCCGCTGGTATAGTGCGGCAGATGCTTGCCCGCATAGGGGTTGGGTGCGCCGGTACCGGCCACTTCCACCACGGCGGTCAGGCGGATGTCCGCACTGGACGCGCCGACCCGCAGCTCATAGCTGCCGCCTTCCACTTCCCAGCTGTCGGTCTTGGTGTTCCAGTAGCGGAATGCCTTGTCGTCCAGCGGGATGGTCACGGTCTTGCTTTCGCCGGGCTGCAGCTGCACCTTGGCAAAGCCTTTCAGCTCCTGTGCGGGGCGGAACACTTCTGCCCCGGGTTTTGCCACATACAGCTGCACGATCTCTGCTCCGGCGCGCTTGCCGGTGTTGGTTACGGTCAGGGTCACGCCATTGGACGCGGCCTGCAAATTGCTGTAGGCAAAGCTGGTGTAGCTTAACCCATAGCCAAAGGGGAATGCCACCGGCACACCGGCGGTCTGGTAATAGCGGTAGCCGACATACAGCCCCTCGCGGTACTGCACCATGCGGCCCGGCCCGGCAAAGTTATCCTTGGCGGGGGTATCCGCATAGGCGTTGATCCAGGTTTCGGCCAGCTTGCCGCTGGGGTTCACTTTGCCGGTCAGCACATCCAGCATGGCGCCCGCCCCCGCCTGGCCGCCCAGCGCACCATACACCAGGGTACGGCAGTGTTTGAGCCACGGGGTTTCCAGCGAAGCCCCTGCGCTGAGCACCACAACGGTGTTGGGGTTGGCCTGCTGCACGGCCTTTAACAGTTCGATCTGGTTGTCCGCAAGGCGCATATCGCCGCGGTCCAGACCCTCACTTTCCTTGATTTCATCCAGCCCCAGGCAGAGCAGCACCACTTCGGCCTTTTGGGCCAGGGCTACAGCCTCGGCCTGTTTGGCGGCATCCGGTTTGCCCTGGCGGTCAAAGCCGGGGGCAAAGCCCACGCTGGCCAGGCCGCTCTCTTTCAGGCAGTCCAAAAAGGTATCCACCTTGATGGAGTTGACCGCGCTGGAGCCAGCGCCCTGGTACCGCGGTGTCTGGGCAAAGTCGCCGATCACGGCAACTTTTGCGCCCTCGGCCAGCGGCAGCAGGTCGTTCTCGTTTTTCAGCAGCACAATGCTTTCGGCTGCGGCGCGGCGGGCCAGCGCGTGGTGGGCATCCGCATCAAAGGTGCGGCTGTGGGACTGCACGGCGGCATGGGTATCAAACACCAGCGTCAGCAGCTCGTCCAGCCGGGCGTCCACATCCGCTTCGGTAATTTTGCCGCTCTGCACAGCCTGCATCAGCTCGCGCACGGCGTCCCCGCCGGGGGCGGGCATTTCCAGCGTGGAGCCGTTCTGCACGCCCAGGGCATGGTCATTGCTGCCGCCCCAGTCCGTTACCACAGCGCCGTCAAAGCCCCACTCCCCGCGCAGGATGTCCATTAACAGGTGGCGGTTCTCGTTGGCGTAAGTTCCGTTGATGAGGTTATAGCTGCTCATGATGGTCTTGGGCTTTGCTTCCTTGACCACGATCTCGAACCCGGTCAGGTACAGCTCCCGCAGGGTGCGTTCATCCACCACGGAATCCGACGCCATGCGGCGCAGCTCCTGGCTGTTGACGGCAAAGTGCTTGGGGCAGGCCGAAACGCCCACCGACTGGATGCCGCGCACATAGCCTGCTGCCATTTTGCCAGAAAGATACGGATCCTCGGAGAAATACTCAAAGTTGCGGCCGCACAAGGGGCTGCGCTTGGTGTTCAGGCCCGGCCCCAACAGCACGGCAACTTCCTGCGCGGCGGCTTCTTCGCCCATGGCCTGGCCGATCTGCTCGCCCAGGGCGGGGTCCCAGCTGCACGCCACAGTGGCTGCCGTGGGGAAGCAGGTGGCCGGCACGCTGGGATTCAGCCCCAGATGGTCCGCCGCGCCCGCCTGCTTGCGCACACCGTTGGGGCCATCGGATAGGGTGATGGACGGGATATTATTTTTCGGCAGTGCACGGGTCCCAAAGGTAGTAGCGCCCGAAAGCAGCGCACATTTTTGTTCAAGCGTCAAAGCTTGCAGTTGTTTCTTTTGCATAAGGTGGTTCCTTTTCTTAAAAACAGCCTTGCGGCCCACCGCACAACCGCGCAAAGTCGGCGGCGATGGACCGCAGGGCAGCTGCACAGCTTACAAATTACACTTTACTGTGCCTTTTTCTTCTTGTAGCTTTTGAAGGTGAGAACTTCCAGCACGACCAGCAGTACAGCCAGCAGCACGTCGACCACGATCATAGCGGTACGCCAGATGGGGGTGGAAACAGTGTTGGCGGGGTCGTAAACGCGGGAGTTGACCACGGTGTACATGATGTTCTTGCAAGCCTGACGCATAGCCTTAACGCTGGTAGCACTGGTGGTATCGGTCAGGTGGTTGGTGGCAACATCGTAGTTCTTCAGCATCAGGTCGCAGCCGTTGCGGATGGCAATATCTGAATCCATGTAGTCAGTGAAGTGGAAGCCGTCGGTGATGACCATACCGCGGAAGCCCCACTCGCCGCGCAGCACGCCGTTCAGCAGTGCATTGCAGGCACCGGTCCACTGGTTGCCAATATAGTTCCAGCTGGACATGACGGCCTTGCAACCGCCCACCTTGGCGCTGATCTCGAAAGGACGCAGGTAGATCTCGCGGATAGCCTGCTCGTCAGCCCAGGTGCAGAGCATCTCGCTCTGGTTGATCTGCTGGTCGTTCAGGGCAAAGTGCTTCATGTAAGCGTAGACGCCGTAGCTCTGGGCACCGGCAATGGAGCTGGCACCGATGTAACCGGCGAGGACGCTGTCCTCAGAGTAATATTCGAAGTTACGGCCGTCAAAGGCGGAACGGTGGCCGTTCATGGCGGGGGCGTACCAGCCGGTGACGTTCATCTCGCTGGCCATGCAGCCGATGCTCTCGCCGTAGCGGCGGGCCAGGTCGGTGTTGAAGGTGGAAGCGATGATAATCTCGGACGGGAAGCCAATGGAAGAAACGCCGGTAAAGTTGTTATTGATGGCAGCGGGGCCGTCGCAGTCGATGGTCGCGTACTTGTCAACGCTGGCCTCGGCCTTGGTCTGGTAGCCGCCCAGGGCGATCAGGTCGTCCATCTCGGTGACGGTCATCTGGTCGAGCAGGGTATCCCAACGCTCGTCGTCGTAGTCAGCACCGCGCAGGTCAGCCAGCTTCAGGCCGTTGTTGGCACCGGTAACGGGCATCTCGTCGTTGGGGTCGTTGTGGTCCTCGGGGGTCCAGTTGTGGTCGTTGTACAGGGTGTTCATGCTTTCCTCAGACATGGTGTAGTCAGAGGGAGCAGCAACCGCCTCAGCATAGTTGGCGAAGTGATCAGCGCGGGATAGGGTGACGAGCTTGTCGTCAGCGAAGTCGAACTTGGTGGTAGCAGCTTCGGCGTCGGTGCTGCGGGGGTTGGACTCGTCATAGACGATGGTGGAAGCGACGTTGTAGGTCTTGGAATCCAGCACCGTGTGGGAATCCTCGTTGATGCTGATGATATAGTCGCCCTCTTCCAGCACATAGCAGCCCTTGTCCTTACTGTCAAAGCTGGCCATGTCCTCGGTGTTGAAAGTCAGGGTCAAGGTCTGGGAAGCGCCCGGCTCAATGGAGTCGGTCTTGCCGAAGGTGACGAGGTTGGCGGAAGCCTTCTCAATGCCGCCATCGGTGTACGGCGGGTTGAAGTAGACCTGCACGGCGTCCTTACCGGCCACACTGCCGGTGTTGGTGACGGTGACATCCAGGGTGATGGTGCCGTCAGCCTCGGTCATGGAGTCGATTTTCTGGGTAAAGGTGGTGTAGGACAGGCCGTGGCCGAAGGGATACTGCACGGTCTTGTCATAGTCGATCAGGCCCTCGGCGGCGGCAGTCTCGTAGAACTTGTAGCCGACGTAGATGCCCTCAACATAGTTGACGAAGTGCGGGGGAACCTGCTCTGGATCACGGCCAAACAAGCCGGCAGCGGTGTAACCAACGGAATCCGCATTGGTGTAGGCGAAAGCGCCGATGTTGTTGAAGTACGGTGCAGCGGTCAGGTCGTAGACGAAAGTGTCGGCAGAGTGGCCGGAGGGGTTGACCTCACCGGCAACAATCTCGCCCAGGGCGTTGAAGCCGGTCTGGCCGGTGCCGGGGCACCAGATAACGCTCTTGATCTGGGGGTGCTCATCGACGAAGCCCAGCTCGAGGGTGTTGGCAGCGTTGTAAACCAGCACAACGTTGTCGAAGTTGGAGCAGACGAGGTCGATCATGTCGCGCTCAGTCTTGCTCAGGGAGAGGTAATGCTGGCCGTCCTCGAAGTCCTTGTACTCGGTGGAGTTGTCGGTGTAGTTGACGGTGCTCATATCGGTGGGCAGGTCAGCAAACTCACCGCCAACGCGGCTGATGACGACCATCGCAGTGTCAGAGAAAGACTTGGCGTTGTCGATCAGCTCTTGGGTGTAGCTGGCGGCGGTGGGTTCGGGCAGGGTCCAGTTATGGTTGCTGTAACCCAGCGCCGGGCGCTCGGCGCAGTAAGCGGTGTAGAAATCGCTCAGCTCGGTGTTGGTGTTGATGCCGGCGTTGTGCAGGCCATCCAGCAGGCTGACGGTGGGACGGTCGGCAGAGATCGCGCCAGCGCCGGTGCCGCCGTAGACAGGGCCGACAGAAGCCCAGCCAAAGACGTTCAGGTTGCTGCCGGAAGCGAGGGGCAGTTCGTTGTCATCGTTCTGCAGCAGGACAATGCCTTCCTCGGCAATCTCGGTGCACAGGGCGTTGGCCTCGTCACTGGATTCCTCGGTGATAGTGCCGTTGCCGGTGACCAGATCGAGCATGGTGCTCATGGGGCCAAAGGCAACCAGGTTGAGCATGATGCCGAAAGCCAGCAGCACGGCCAGGCCAGACTGGGCGCGCACCATAAATTTGGTGGGCTTGGCCAGTTTCTTGTTGACCGCCATAGCGATCAGTACGATAATGGCGGCGGCAACCACAACGCCAAAGAAGATGAGCTGCGGGATGCAGTTATTGACCACATCGGCAACGTCGTCCAGGTTAACGCCCATGTTTGCCAGGGTAAGAAGCAGGGTGTTCATTGTTTTCCTCCTTTTATTGTGCCGCCCTCCGGATGGCGGCTGACGGGATTTCCGCTTTTATTGATGATATTGTACCAAAACAATTTTCTTTCGGCTCATTTTTTGCACAAACTGTTGTTTCCGTTGCATGTTTTGCAAAAGTTTCAAAAACATTTCATTTTTTGTTGTGCATCTCACACAAAGCATCTCGACCCTGTTTTGTGCACCCCGCCCAAACACCAAAAATGGCCGGGTGCCTTATCCTAGACCCCCAGCCATCCATTCAGCTTTTCTGCGGCAGCAGCACCCGCAGCGTAAACCACTCATTCTCCCAGTGCAGCGTCATAGTTCCGCCGCGCTTTTCGGCGGCGGCGCGCACACCGCGCAGGTCGCTGCCGCCATGGGTGTTGCGGCGCGGCAGGCCGTCCGCGCCCAGCTCCACTTCCTGCGCGCAGTAGTTTTCAAACCGCAGCATCACAAAGCCGTTCTGGGCGTACACCGCCACCCGGATCAGCCGCTTTTCGTGGTCGGGCTCGGTCTCTACGCTCTCGGTCGCATTGTCCAGCGCCGTACCCACAATCGTGCAGATTTCCCCTGTCTCCAAAAAATCCAGCAAATGCCCGTCCGCCACGCAGGTCATCGTGATGTGGTGCTGCTGGCAGTACAGGCTTTTGGCCGTCAGCAGGGTGTCCAGCACCGGGTTGCCGGTCTTGTTCTCCGCCTCGTACTGGCGGATGCCGCTTTCCATGGCCGCCAGCGCCACATCCTGCTTGGCGTGGTCCCGCTCCGCCCGGATGGCCGCAATCTGCATTTTCAGCTCGTGGTAGCGCCGGTTGATCAGGCGGATGTTCTCCTTGCTCTGCTTGTACTGCTCGTACTGGCGGTGCAAAACGCCGTCCAGCTCCGCCAGCTCGCTGTGCAGGGCGGCTTCGCGCAGCTGCTCGTGCTGCACCGTCAAAATCAGCACCCCGGCCAGGTCCACCAGCGTGCGGATGTAAAACATGTTCATGTTGGCTTCGCTGCCGTTGGCAAAGCTCAAATTGCTCACGGCAAATGCGGTCAGCGCCATGACCACCGCCACAAAAGTTCCTGCGGGCGTTATTTTCAGCTTCCCGGCCGGGCCGGGGCGGCGGTTTTCCACAAACAGCATGGCGGTAAAAATGCCGTCGTACACCACCGCCAACAGAAGCAGCGAAAGCGGCTCCGCCCCGCCGCGCTGCGGCCACAGCACGCAGTGCAGCTGCCATTCCACGCTGGCCGCCAGCTCCGCCAAAATAAAGGCCCGCGCGCACACATAGCCCGCTTCCAGCAGCGTAATGCTGCGTGTGACCCACAAAAACAGCAGCATGGAAAGAATCGCCATTGCCATGCAGGGGATCCACCACGCCAGCGGAACTTTCCCCGTGGCCTGCAAAAACGCCCCCAGCAGCACCGCCCAACCGGCTTCCACGCCCCAGATCACGCGCTGGTCCATCCGCGGCGGCAGGCGTAGAGCAGCACCGCCAACACCTCTGCCAGCGCCGTGTACAGGCGGGGGATGCTCGGCAGCATGGTCATGAGCCCTCACCTCCGATGTAATCGGTCAGTGCGGCAAGAAAGGCCTTGCGCCGCGGGCGGCTGATCTGCAGCGTATACGGACCAACCTGCACCATATCCTGCTGCACGCCGGAAACCTGCGCCAGATTGACCAGATACCCGCTGTTGCACCGTGCAAACGCCCGGCCCACCAGCTTTTCCTCATAGTTTTTCAGGGTGCCCGGCACCACAAAATCTTCTTTTTCGGTGTAAAAATGCACCTTGTGGCCTTCGCTTTCCAGGTAATAGATTTCTGCCGCGTCCAGCCGCCGCATGCCGCCGTCCACCGCCACGGCCAGGTAATGCCGCTCCCGCTTTTCCAGCTGTCCCAGCGCCTTTTGCAGCTGCTGCGAAAACGCAAAGTAGGGCACCGGTTTCAGCACATAATCCAGCGCCCCAACGGCATATCCGCGGATGGCATACTGCGCCATGTTGGTAATGAACACGATCAGCACCCCGCCGTCCCGCTCCCGGATGCGGCGGGCGGTCTCCATGCCGTCCAGGTGCTTCATCTCCACATCCAGAAAGATGATGTCGAACTGCGGGCGGTAATCTTCCAGAATCTCCATCCCGTCCGCAAACTCCGTTACCTCAAACGGCGTGCCGTACTGCCGGGTGTACCGTTGCACATACCCCGCCAGCTGTTCCCGCACCGCCGCCTCGTCCTCCACAATCGCAATCCGGGTCATCTGCTGCTCCCCTTTCTCAACATCACACTGCGGTCCCGCACAGTCCACATCTGGTGCGGCTTCTTAAGGTGTATCTGAAAACAAAGAAAATGACGGATATTTCACAAGCGCAAGGCGGATTTAAGGCAAAGAGCCGCGGGAATCCTTTGTGGATTCCAAGGACTTTTAACGCAAAATCCCGCTGCGTTTGTAGAAATAGACGATATTTTCGACTTTTCAGCTGCACCATCGATTGTTTTTAGTATAGCACATACAACCATACACAGCAAATGCGGAGTGAAGCAGTTTGTTTGCCCTCAAAGCGTTTTGTCGGTCGGGGCTGCCAGACCAGGCCAGCCCTGGCATGCCACAAATATGCAGGTTCATTGCGAATCAACACCACAATATTCCGCAGTAGGGCGGCCAGCC
>ENA-OPWY01000815-OPWY01000815.1-human-gut-metagenome-genome-assembly--contig:-NODE-815-length-15097-cov-3.933054_pt1 | contig 15097 bp, 14 predicted proteins | sample MGYA00241515_ERZ502022 | MGnify/ENA primary metagenome ERZ502022 (study PRJEB25962, sample SAMEA2043045) | human gut metagenome | biome: human gut; feature: human-associated habitat; material: faeces...
GTTCAAAGGGGCTTGGGGGCGCTGCCCTCAACAAGCAAGCGGAGAGGAAAATCACAAAGGGATTTTCTTCTCTGCGGGCCTGTGTGTATTAACACAGGCATTGCTTGCCCCTTTTGCATCTTTGCATGGATGTATGCGTTTCCGCCCGCTTTCCGTCCGCTATTTTTTCTCGATCAGCTCCTGTAAATCCCGCTTGACCTGGGTATAAGTCAAAGCGGGAATGGGAATGGAGATGCCCGAAATCAGCTCCGCTTCAAACCGCCGCAGGGCGACAATATACAGCGTGTTCACAAGATAGCCCCGCCGCAGCGGGTAAAACACTTCCGGCAATCTCTCTTTCAGCTCCCGGTAGATATAATTGCAGCTCACGACCCGGTCAACGCAAACTAATTCCGTTCATTCACGTCGTATCACACTTCATTCACTCCAAACCTATTGACATCCAAAACGCCGTATCGTAAAATATAGGGAAAGGGAAAATTATGCGCTTTTTTGCGAGAAAAGGGGTTGACAAACTATGCCGTTGAACAATATACTTAAGACAGACAGACAGACAGACAGACAGAGTTAAATCTGCCTGTTTTTGTGCTGTCCGCATATCGCTATAACAGAGGAAGCAGTTGTCCATTCCGGCCGGATGGATGACCGCTTCCTTTTTGCGTTTTTTGATAGACCAGCACAGGAACAGGAGGATGACTATGAAATTAAAGAAACGGATCGCTGCTCTGCTGATGGCGGGCGCGATGGTATGCTCCACTTTGCCGGTAAATGTACTGGCGGTGGAAAATTCAAATCAAAATGTAGGCGGCTTATGCGAACACCACACAGAACACAACGCCGACTGCGGCTATACCGAGGGCATCGAGGGGACACCCTGCAATCACGAACACACCGAGGACTGCTATACCCTTGTGACAAGCTGCGTCCACAAGCATACGGCGGACTGCTACCCGGCAGAAAGCGTGTCGGATAACACAGCCAGCCCGTCCGATGCGGAAAATCAGGAGCCGGTAAACTGCACCCACGAGTGCAGCGAGGACACCGGCTGTATCAAAAAAGAATTAGACTGCAAACACGAACATGACGAGGCTTGCGGCTATGTCCCGGCCACTGAGGGGACGCCCTGCGGCTATATCTGCAAGATATGCGGCGCAAAGGACGAGCCGGAAACGGCCACCCCCTCTAATGCGGCGCAGCTTTCCGCAGGGGACGTGCAAAAGCTGATCGACGCCCTCCCCACGGCGAACGAGCTGGCCGCTATGAGTTTGGAGGAGCAGAACGCAGTTTACGCCGATTTGCAGGCGGCCTACGAAGCCTACGAAGCCTTGACCGAGGACGAACAGGCACTGCTTACCGGGACAGAGGTTTTCGAGAGCCTGTTCCACTTCTTCAATGGTATGGTCAATTTACTGGCGGAGAACGGCGTTTCCTATTTGGACAAAAACGGCAGTAAACAGACAGCAGATAATGTCACTGTGGTGGAAAGCAGTACGACCGCATGGAATGGCGGCTGGTATGTAGTCAACAGCCCTGTGACCATCGACAGCAGGGTCTCCGTCAGCGGCGAGGTTCATCTGATTCTGGCAGATGGCGCAAGCCTGACCGCCAACCGCGGCATCAATGTGGCAGAGAACAACAGTTTTACTGTTTATGCCCAGTCTGTCGGGGAAAACATGGGAACGCTGACCGCAAACGGTGGCGAAGATAATTTTATAGCCGGAATCGGCAGCGAAGTTGGTGATTCTGGTGGCACAATCACCATCAACGGCGGCAATGTCACCGCAACCGGCGGGCAAGATGCAGCCGGAATCGGCGGTAGTCAGGATGGTAGCGGCGGCACAATCACCATTAACGGCGGCACAGTGAAGGCAACCGGCGGAGAAAATGCAGCCGGAATCGGCGGAAGCGACGGTTCCGGCGGCACAATCACCATCCACGGCGGCACAGTGAAGGCAACCGGCGGAGACGAAGCAGCCGGAATCGGCGGTGGAACCCGCAGTTCTGGTGGCAACATCACCATCAGCGGCGGCAGTGTCACCGCAACTGGCGGGAATGCAGCAGCCGGAATCGGCGATGGAAGTGGCGACGAAATTGGTGGTTCTGGCGGCAGCTTTGCAACCGGAGCGGACGGTCATGCCCTGATTGTTGCAAGCAGTATCAGTGACAAAAGCCAGCGGGACAGTTGGAGCGGCATTATCTTCCAGGGAGATAATGGGGAAGTCTATGGAAATCCAACCATTCAAGAGAATATGGAGATTCCATCGGGCAAAACGCTGACCGTACCGAAAAACATCACCCTGACTGTGAAGGACGGCGTGACCCTCACCAATAGCGGAACAATCACAGGAGACGGCACTCTGGATGGCGAAGGAAATCTTGTGGGTTCCGGCACCGTTGCGCAGACAATTACCAACAACCTGCAAAAGGATTCGAATGTAACGGTCAAAGTCAACTCGTCCCCGGCAACCTACGGTTCCAAGGTGGACATCACTGCCACCATATCCAAAGCGGCCACTATATCCAGAGCGGCCACTATATCCAAAGCGACAAATGCCATCACTCGTGCAGCAGAAAATCAAGTGGAATTTTTCGTTGAAACAGACAGCAATAAGAAAAGCCTTGGCACAGCAAATGTCAACGGCGATGCTGCCACCCTTTCCGATGTGGAAATTTCACAAGAGAAAGGCTTTGCGGTTGGAGAAAATACTATTACCGCCGAATATGGCGGCAGCATGGGGCTGAAACCGCAAACCGGCAGCACCCGGCTTACGGTAGAGGGAGATTTGAACGATGCCACCGTGACGGTGAACGGCGAGTATTTTTATACCAATTCTTCCATTACCCCAGAGGTAAGTGTAACATGGAACGGTACGCAGCTTACAAAGGACACCGACTATACGGTTAACTGTACGAATAACACCAATGCAGGCACGGCTACCGTAACTGTCACCGGTACAGGTTACTATACCGGCAAAAAAATGGAGAACTTTACCATCGCTCCGGCCCAGCTGAACGACGCAACAGTGAACGTAAACGGCACCTATACCTACACCGGCCAGGCGCAGACCCCAGCCGCTAATGATGTGGTTGTCACGCTGGGCGGCAAGACCGTCCCCAGCGATCAGTACACCATCAGCGCCAGCAATAATATCAATGCTGGGCAGGCGACCGTAACTGTCACCGGTACAGGCAACTATATCGGCACAAAAACGGAGAGCTTTACCATCGCTCCGGCCTCGCTGAACGACGCCAAGGTGGAGGTCAGCGGCGGGCAGTTTATCTATGACGGAACCTCAAAAGATCCCACTGTGACGGTGACGCTGGACAGTAAGACCCTGAGTGCAGGCACAGACTACACCCTCTCCTATTCCAACAGCAACGGCGGGGACGGAAACCTCACCAATGCCGGAACGGTCACAGTGACCGCCACCGGCAAAGGCAACTATACCGGCACAAAAACGGAGAAATTTACCATCGGCAGGGCAACGCCTAAGCCGACCACACCGACCGGTCTGACTGCTGTCTATGGCAGCACACTGAAGGATGTATCTCTGCCTAGCGGATGGGTTTGGGATGCTCCCGAAACTTCGGTTGGCAATGTAGGAGAGAACACCTTCCTCGCTACCTACACCCAGGACAACAGCGGCAACTACAATGCGGTACAGCAAAACCTTACAGTGAAGGTAAGCCCTGCTTCTTATAAGATCACGCTGACCGGGCAAGCGGACAGCCCTACGCAGATTACTCTGAATGAGGCTGTGGTAGAACCCGGCAATACCGGCGCGGCAGTCAGCTACGGATACAGCACCGCCGCCGATACAGACCCCAGCACCTGGCAGACGGGGCGCGTGTTCTCCGGCTTGACCGCAGATACCACCTACTACTTCTTCGCAAAGGTGGAGGCCACCACCAACTATGCGGAAACCATCAGCACAGGCGTGGCGATTACCACCCCCGAAAAAGAGGTCAGCAGCATTTCCATCCAAACCCAGCCCGCCAAGCTGGCCTACACCAGCGGCCAGACGCTGGATCTGAACGGCCTGTCGGTGCAGGTAAGCTATAGCGACAACACCAGCAAAACCATTGGCTGGGACAGCGGCAAGCTGACCGCCGATCCCGCCCAGGGCACGGTGCTGACCGTTACCGGGCATAGCGGAAAAACTGTCACCATCAGCTATGGCGGAAAAACGGCCAAAACCGATGCACTTACCGTGGGTAAGGCAGAGCAGGCGGCTCTTTCCATCACCGGCAAGCCCACTACCGTCTACAACGGGGACACCTTTACCTTGACGACCACCGGCGGTTCCGGTACAGGGACGGTCACATGGGAGATCATCAGCGGCCCCGCCACAGTGGATGCCAACGGTAAGGTTACGGTAACTGGCATCGGCGAAATTCAAATCAAAGCGATCAAGGCCGCCGATGCGGACTACAACGAGGCCACAGCTACCCTCTCTCTGACCGCCACAACCAAGCCCAGCGGGGGCAACACTGGCGGTAATACCGGAGGCGGCAATGGCGGCGGGAATACCAGTAGCGGCGGGGGCAGTTCCTCCAGCGGCGGTTCCTCTGGCGGTGGCTCGTCCTCCGGTAGTGGTTCTTCTTCCGATAACGGCGATTCCAGCGGCTCCACGGTTGTAGAGCGTCCGGATCAGACCAAACCGGAAATCCCTACCACCAGCCAGACCAAGCCGGCAACACCGGATAAAAACGGAAATACCAGCATTGACGGCAACGCCGTACAGGACGCAATCAACAAGGCCACCGCTGACGCGAAGAAAAATGGAAACACCGCAAACGGCATTGCCGTAACGGTTCCCATCCAGAACGCGGCGAATGCAAAGAATCTTTCTATCACCATCAAGGCACAGACGCTGGACAAGCTGGTGTCCTCCAAGGTCAAGCGGTTCACCATCGACACTGACCATGCAGCAGACTTCAGCTTGACATTAGATGATTTGAGGGAGCTGAACCGCCAAACCAACGGCGACATCGTTTTGAAGGTGAAGAAAACCACGGTTAGCTCGGTTGAAGCAAAGGCGGCTATCGGAAATCGCCCCGTTTATGACATCTCCTTGTTGGAAGTGAAAAATGTCAAAGAAGCCAAGCTGACCAACCTAAATGGAAGAACCATCAGCATTGCGATTCCGTACACTCCGGCGAAGAATGAGCAGCCCGGAAACCTCCATGCGGTTTATGTGGATGAAAACGGAAAAGTGCAGTGGATTACCAAATCCAGCTATGACGCGGACCAGAAAGCCGTGATTTTTGAAGCACAGCATTTTAGTATCTACGGCGTAGGCTACAAGAACCCGGTTCCGAACTTCACCGACATCAATGGTCATTGGGCCAAGGAACACATCCTGTTTGCAGTCAGCCGCGGGCTGTTCTCCGGCACCAGTGAAACCACCTTCAGCCCGAACACCACCCTGACACGGGGAATGTTTGTTACTGCTCTGGGACGGCTGGCAGGAATCAATCCGGCGGATTACCAAAACAGGAAATTTACTGATGTGAAAGCCAACGCCTACTACGCCCCCTATGTCAACTGGGCGGCAAGCAAGGGCATTGTGAATGGCACCGGTGCTACCACTTTCGCCCCGGATAACAAAATCACCCGTGAGCAGATGGCAGTAATTATGAAGAACTACGCCGACAAGATGGGCTATTCCATCCCGAAAACGCTGGAGGCTGTGACCTTTGCCGATAATGCGCAGATTTCTTCCTGGGCAAAGGATGCGGTCAAGGCTATGCAGCAGGCGGGCGTTCTCTCCGGCAAGGCGAATAATCTGTTTGACCCGAAGGGCAACGCCACCCGCGCCGAGGCGGCTACTGTCCTGCACCGGTTTGTGGAGATTGTCATTGACCCGCAGTCCGCAAACGGCTGGCAGCAGAATGACAGCGGTCAGTGGAGCTATTACAGAAACGGGGAGCCGGTGAAGGGCTGGCTCTCCGACGATCAGAAGTGGTACTGGCTGGACAAGGCCAACGGGATGATGGTTGCCGGAGGCTGGAGGCAGATTGATGGCAAGTGGTACTACTTCTACGCAGACGGCTCTATGGCGGTCAGCACCAAAGTGGACGGCTACGAAGTTGGCGCAGATGGCGCGAGAAAGTAACTATAATACAAATTCGGAAAGGACACGAAGCAGCATTGGAGTATATTGAAACAGTAACAATAGATGCCGCAAGCGGTTTTCGGGACATATAACTTCTACTGCTTTGTCCCATTCCCATAGCGGTGCAAGGGAGGCCGCTTATGGGTAGATACCCCTTTTGACCTTTCTCCACCGCTAACAGGTGGAGACTTCCAAAATAACATATCCAGTCCGATCAGGGCGCAAGTGAACTTACCATCACTTGCGCCCTATTTTTGTACGCCTTTTTTCGATAAGAACCCCCCATTTTCTGTATTCAAAAACAAAAACAAAAACCGACGGAAGTATCACAAAAAGTCCGACAAACCTCCACCTGCCGAACCATATTCCCCAACGGTTCGACATAAACGGTTCCGCTGTGTCGGCTGCCGTTCACCGCCCTCCGAAAGTTTGAAAACCTATCCACCTTTCAAACTTTTCGGAGGTAACGGCTATGAGTAAAAATCGTGAAGAAAGGGCGAATTATTATCTTTACATAGATGGACAGACTGTGCCGGTAAGCGAACAGGTCTACCGTGTGTATCAGCACTACGAACGGAAAGAGGAATACTTTTCCTATGATCTGAAAGTGGAAAAGTTCCAGAAAGAAACCGCCTCTTTCCTACCCAGCCGCGAGGATTCCTATGAACGTCTGCTGGAACAGGACAAGCAGTTTGCCGCACCCGGAAAAAGCGTAGAACAGCTTGCAGCGGAACATCTGGAAGCAGAGCAAGTACGCTTCTGTCTTTCCAAATTAAGCGAGGACGAGCGAGATCTGATTTTACTGCTTTTCTATCAGGAAAAGACGGAACAGGAAGTCGGGAATATGCTACACATTTCGCAGCAGTCGGTCAATAAGAGAAAACAGACGCTACTGTTGAAGCTGAGAAAAATTTTTGAAGAATTTTTCTAAAATCGGTTGTTAAACTGCTTTCCCAACGGGGAAATAAGTGAGGGGGTCTATCTCTCTCATGCAGCTTGACAACTGAATAGACGGCATTTCCGGTACATAACCCATGTACGAGCGAATCAGGCGCGCCGCGAAGATGGACAGCCCCAGGAGGTGATAAACAGGGCTGCTCCGAGCGATCTACGCCAGCCTGATCCCCGAAGGCGGCACTTCGGGACGCGGTGACTGCATGGGGGAATAATGATACTTCCTCACGGCCTCCTAAAGACTTGGGGGGAACCCTGCGGCACACGATACGAACGGTGCTGCGGAGTTATGACAGCCGCGCCAGCGGAGACCGGGAATGTCCCCATCGTCAGGGGCGCGTGGCAAATGTGACGAGCATAAACCAAACTATCATACAGCAGCCGTACCGATTGACTGGTTCGCATATACCCTCAACTTTATCGGTGCGGCTGCTTATCTTTATATGAATTGAGACAAACTGTTTCCTCATATCTTATGAAGAAACAGTTTTTTTGACTGGAGGTGCGTCAATATGGATCAGCAGATTACCCCTACGACCTCCTATAAAGAGGTGAAAATCGGGAAAACCATTTACCGTGTGACCAGCTTTTTTTCGGGTGAAAAGGAGCTGGGAAAGACTTTGGAGCAGCTGGCTGTCCGGCGCGCCATGTCGGAGGTTTCCACACCTGCCAGCTGCTCCGCACACACGGCTACATAGTCACACTATCCTCCCGGCTTTGCCGCATCCTTGCGCGGCGATGGATTCTCCGTTACGATATTCATACAGGGATACTCCCTGTGGAGCCATCACGCCGCATGAGGTATGGAATCTGGATTGTCGGGAGGTAAAATAAAGATGACTACAAAAACATACAACGTCGGCATCTACTGCCGTTTGAGTAACGACGATGAACGCGACGGCGAATCCGTCAGCATCGAGAACCAGAAACTGCTGCTTCAGAACTATGTGCGGCAGCGGGGCTGGAATGAAATTGATACCTATATCGACGATGGATATTCAGGTACGAATTTTGACCGTCCTGGGGTCAAACGACTAATCGAGGACGCCAAGGCCAAGCGGATCAATGTGATTCTGGTCAAGGATCTGTCCCGTTTTGGCCGTAACTACATTGAGTTCGGGCAATACACGGATTACTTATTCCCATCCCTGGGCTGCCGGTTTATCGCTCTGAACAACGGCATTGACACGGAAAGCACCAATGGCAGCACCGATGTCATGTGCTTTTTGAACTTATTTAACGAATTTTATAGCCGCGACACCAGTAAGAAGGTCAAAGCAGTCAAAAAAGCCTGTGCAGAAAACGGGAAATTCATGGGAACCTATCCCGCCTACGGCTATAAGCGGGACCAAGCGGATAAGCACCATCTGGTGATCGACGAGGACACCGCCCCGATTGTGCGCCGTATCTTCGAGATGCGGGCAGCCGGAACAGGGTTTCACGCCATCGCCGTTATGCTGAATGAGGAAGGCATCCCGTCCCCCGGTGTGCTGTACTACCAGCGCAAGGGACAGAGCGATCCGCGCCGGGTCAACCACAAATGGGCAGACCAGACGGTGAAGAATATCGTCCGCAGCGAGGTTTACATCGGCAACATGGTTCAGGGAAAGACCGGAACGCTGTCGTATAAATCCCGTAAACTCGTGGGTAAGCCGGAGGAAGAATGGATTCGTGTGGAAGGGACCCATGAACCGATTATCTCACAGCAGCTGTGGGATACCGTAGTCAGCATTGATAAAAAGAAGGTGCGGAAATCTTCTTCCGCTGACGGTTACAGGAGCATCTTCACCGGCCTTGTGTACTGTGCGGACTGCGGTTTCAAAATGAGAAATCAGGTGGAGCGATTCACCTATAAAGACGGGACGCCGGGGCGGTACAGCTCCTTTATCTGTGGGAACTACTCCCGCAGCGGCAAGGGGGCCTGCACCATCCACACCATCTATGAGAATGTACTGAGCCAGCTTGTATTGGAGGACATTCGGGAAAAGGCCCGTTTTGCGGAATATGACCCGGAGCAGCTGGTCCAGCAGATTATCCGCTTAAAGGATAAGGAAGCTAAAAGCCGCCTTTCCTCCTGCGAACAGGAGCTGAAAACATACACGGCGCGGCTTTCCGAGCTGGAACGGCTGATGCAGAATCTCTATGAGGATAAATGCGCCGGAACCATTCCGCAGACCGTTTTTCAGACCTTAATGCACAAATACGAAGCGGAACGAGCTGAAAAGGCCGAAGCCATCCCGGAACTGGAACACAAGGTCAAAAGCTACCTGGAAAACCGCACGGATGCGAACCGCTGGCTGGCTATTATCTGCCGGTACACAGAGATTACGGAGCTGGATGAATCCATTCTCTTTGAACTTGTGGACCGCATTGAGGTTGGAGAAACCAAAAAAGTGGGCGGACAGCGGATTTGTGACCTCCGCGTTTACTACCGCTACGTCGGAAATGTGGACGCGGCGCTGGCACAGGAAGAAAGGAGGCAGCCCCTTGAAGAAGCAATATAAAGTCGGCATCTACTGCCGCCTGAGTGTGGACGATGCCTCCAATTCTGCAAAGGCAAAAAACTATATCCCCGGTGATGAATCCGCCAGCATAGAAAACCAGCACGAAATTCTCTCCAAATTTGTCATGCTCAATGGTTGGATCGAGGTCAAGACCTATCGGGACGATGGGTACAGCGGCGGGAATTTTCAGCGGCCCGGATTTTTGGAAATGCTGGAGGATGCCCGCCACGGTCTGATTAACCTGATTCTGGTCAAAGACCTGTCCCGTCTTGGGCGTGACTTTGTAGAGGTAGGCCGCTATACGGATGTGATTTTCCCGTCCCTTGGCTGCCGGTTTGTGTCTGTGCTGGATTGTCTGGATAGCGAGGGCGACAACACCGATATGCTGCACTTCCGCAGTCTGATGAACGACTACCATCTGAAAGACTTGTCGGGAAAAATCAAATCGGTGCTGTACGCCAAAAAGAAAAGCGGCCAATACCTGACCGCCTACGCTCCTTACGGATACCGCAAGAGCGACGAGGATAAACACCGGCTGGTGGTGGATGAAGAAGCTGCCACGGTGGTGCGGGAAATCTATCAGATGCGCTGCTCTGGCATGGCCTACGGCAAGATTGCGGCGGCGCTGAACAAGAAAGGCATCCTTTCTCCCCGCTGGCACTGGGAGATTTACTACGGAAAAAAGGGCAGCTGCAAATACTCCAAACTTTGGACCTATGCCACGGTGAAAAACATTCTGAATGACACCGTTTATCTCGGCATAGTCACACAGAACCGCACAGGCTCCCGTTCCTACAAGGACAAAACCATGATACAGAAGCCGGAAATGGAATGGATTTGCCATGAGGATGCACACGAAGCGATCATTGACCGGGAACTTTGGGAAACGGTTCAGGAAAAGAATCGGGCAGTCAAACAGCAGGCAGCAAACCATGCCGCCCCTTTGCCCGCCCTGTTCACCGGCAAGCTGGTCTGTGCCGATTGCGGGCATCCTTTGATAGCCACCCGTGAGACCCAGCGCAGGAAAAACGGGACAGTCAAGCGGTATGTTTCCTATATCTGCTCCCATTTTGCTACAACCGGACACAGCGCCTGCTCCTGGCATCGGATTTATGAAATCTCGCTGAAAACGCTGGTGCTGAAGGAAATCCGGGCGCACAGTCAAGCGGTGGCACAGGATGAAAACGCCGTGCTGGACAAGCTGAAACAGCAGATTCTTTATGAAAGCACCGCAAAGCAGGAAGATTCCAAACTGGAAATCAGCCGACTGCGGCGGCGTATTGGAGAGCTGGAACACATGACCGCCAAACTCTACGAGGATAAGGTCAGCGGCACGATCAATAGCGATACCTTTGCTATTCTGATTCAGAAAAGCGAACAGGAGCGCATCCAAAAGGCGACACGGTTGGAGGCTCTTTTGGCAGAAGAACGGAAAGCCCGACAGGAAGTTGAAAATATCCGGCAATGGGCAGGTATCATCCGCCGCTATCTGGATGTGCAGGAGCTTGACCGGGAAATCGTCGAGGAACTGATTGACCACATCGAGATCGGGGAACGCTCTGTTATAGACGGTCAGCGTCACCAGGACATAAAAATCTTTTACCGCTTCGTTGGTGTGGTATAATGGGAAAAAGAAAAGACCCGGCTGCATCCGCAGTCCGGGCATATACCTGACAACATTCTATGAAAACGGTTTGCGATTGAACCGCGTTGCTTTGTCGAAAAAGAGTGATTCAGCAGAATACCCTTCCCAAACAGCTTATGTTCTTCATGATGTTCAAGAACGGCGTGAAGTCATTGTCCTGCGGGGTGGCGCTGTCCACATTGTTGTTGACAGCGATGAAGCGAACGCCCTTCTTCGGGAAAAGAATCTCCGTGTAATAGCCGACTTGCAGGTAATTTCTGCCAAAACGACTAATGTTTTTTACAATCAGGACTTCCACATGACCTGCTTCGATTTCTTCCAGCAGGGCGGCAAAGCCGGGACGGTTGAAATTCGTACCCGAATAACCGTCGTCATAAAAATGGCGAATGTTTCTCAGCCCTTTCTGACGGGCATATTCTTCGAGGTATTTTTTCTGGTTCTGGATGGAGTTTGATTCCCCGGCCTGTTCATCGTCCCTTGACAGACGCTCATACAGGGCTGTGATTTTGATTTCTTCCTTCTTAGCCACGGTTTTGACCTCCCTTCTTCAAAGAAATCTTCGTTTGTGAAACGCTCCTTTTTTCTATCCTCTTATAGTGTAACCGTTGGGGTCTGTCGCCACGAATGAGGTCGGATAGTCCGTGGTCGGAAAGCATTGCATCAGGTTGGGCTTCACAAAAAATCTTGTTTTCCCCGAACCGCTGCCGCCGATCACCAGCACATTTTTATTCCGGGCCGTCTTTGGGTCTTTGGGCCTGCCGTTCATGGTGAGCCGTTCCGTTTGGGTAAGCAGAATGTTATTTTCAAACTTGGGGTCGATATAAGGCGCTATATCCTTGGCCGTCCCCTAGCGGGCGCTGCCGTACTCCATACCCTTACGATACTTTTTCACATTTTTGCCCTTGCAGTACACCACCAGCCGCACGATCACCGCACCGGCGATACCGATGCACAGGTCAAACGGATGCAGGCTGGGGAGGGGATTTGCAAAGGCCGCTGAAAAGCCGTCCGCAAAGTGTAAGAGCTTCCCCGACAGGTCAGCGCCAGCGGCCAGCCGGTACGCCTGCCCAACTTTCCCGAACAGATACACAAAGATCAGATACGGGAGGTTCAAAATCAGCAATTTCCTTACGTCAGGCTTCACAGCTCCAGCCCCCTTTCCTCGATTTTTTCCTTGGCCCGCTGCTTGGTCTGCGCCGCTACCTTTTGCTTCACAGCGGACAAAACCTTGCGGATAGAGGGCCGCTGCTCCTTGGAAAGCGTCTTGGCCGTAAACTCCCGAAACGCCTGTTCCAGATTGTCCGCGTCCTTGGATTTGAAAATCACAACATAGTGGGGCGGTTGGGTGTTCTTATCCTTTCGCAAGGTAAAATCCACGCCGTATTTTTTTGCACAGGGCTTGAACGCTCCAATGTTGGCCTCGGTAATCTCGATGTTGGAGAGGGCGACCCCATGCTTTTTTAACTGCTTTAGGCTCTGCTGGCCGTGATGCAGCGTGTTCTTGCTCTTGGCCCGGTGCTGCAGGTACTTTTTCAGCGCCGCTTGCAGCACTTGGGCCGTGAGCTTGCCCGTTTTCATAGACAGGGCAATGGTCTTTTGGGTGACTTCTTCCTGCAATAGTATCCCTCCTTGTCTGAAAGTCAGAAGCGGCGTCTAAGGTGGAACCACCAGACGCCGCAGATAAATGTGGGTCAAATCCGTACCCGCAGGCCGGAAAGGTCGTCGGCCCGGATACCGACAAGATACCAGCTATCGGCCATTTCAATGCGGGTGGGCCGCCATTTGCCGCCAATCATCACGTCGAAGCACTCCCCGCAATGGAGGCCGCCGTAGTAGTCGGCCAGATCAAAGCGGATGTCGTAGCGGTCTGTCTGCTCGTCAAAAATCAATGCGCCCTGCTTCATAGGGTCGTCCTCCTTTTCTCGTTACAGGCTTTCGTCCCCGCCGCAGGAACCGTCCGGCAGGCCGGATTTGGACTTTCCCCAATCCGGCTGCGCCATGTCGTGCGCGACAAGGGCCGTGTAGTAGTTGGAAATAGTGCTGGGGGCGTTAAACAGCATAGCCCGTAGGTACTGTTTGATGTTGCGGACGCGGGTTGTGTTCTCCCGCAGGCCATCCAGCACAAAGCGGATATGTTCGCCGTTGAGCTTCATGTACTTTGACTTTACCAGCTCGGCGGGGTAGTCGTCCCCGGCAACACGGATCGTCTTGCGGGAGGTGCAGACGGTTTCCAGCATCAGGTCTACGATCTCGTCAAGCTGCTCCCAGTCAATTTGAGAATCCTGAATGAGATAGTCATACTCGATGTTCTCCAAAATGATTTCCCGATAAATCCGTACAGCCTCGTCCTTTCCCGTCCTTTTCCTTTCCGGCGGCGTAGCCGCTGCCTCCGCAGGGGGAGGGGTCAGGGAGAGGAAATGAATGGAATCGGTACTTTGTCCATCTGTATTTATTTTTTCTGTCTTTGGTAAGTAAGTTGTTTGTATATCTTTATTTAATTGCGTTGGATTTCCCGACGACGGATTATCCGATGTCGGATTTTCCAACACCGGGTCAGCCGATGTTGGATTTTCCAATACCGGGTTTTCCAATACCGGCTGCTCGTAGATGGTATAGACCATATCGGCCATTTTGCCTTTCGGGTCGCGTCCTTGCTCCCGCCTGATATATCCAGCCTTTTCAAGCTCCCATACCGCCGTCCTAATCGCGTCGATGCTTTCCCGGTTGATAAGGGACAGGCCCTTTAGGGTGTAGTCCCAATCCTCCGGCAAGGACAGCATTTGCGACAGCAGGCCCTTGGCTTTCAGGGACAGGGCCTTGTTCCGCAGGTGGTGATTTGACATCACCGTGTAGCCTCGATTCTTTTCTACGCGGAATACTGCCATATCAAAATCAGCTCCTTTCACAGTGAATTTGGCCCCGCTGCAAGACCGGTGAGCTTGCCCGGCTGATAGGGACACTCTGCATAGACGCAGAATTGATATTTCCAATCCGGGCGATAAAAGCGGCAGGTGCCGCAATCCTCCGGCGCGTCCGCCCCGCCGCCGTCGTAGTGATCGAAACCGGGCTTTTCCTGCATCAGCCGTTCAAAGGCCCGATTCTGGCCGGAAGTAAGGTACATAGTGTCACCTCCTTTCCTTGGGCAAAAAGAAATGCCTTTTTCGTCGCAGACTTACGAAAAAGGCATTTCAGGTGTGATTATAGAGAGGTTTAATTGTCTTTAGATTTTTGAAAAATCCCGGTTTTATGCGGGTTTGCGCTGGTTGTGCTAATCGGAACGAAGCTACGTCCTATACAGACCCCGAGAACGAGGCGGTCATCCAGTCCGCTCTGGCAAAGCTGGTGCAGGGGAAGACACTGCTGGTCATCGCGCATAGACTTTCTACGATTGCAGATGCAGACCAGATTATTGTTGTGAATCTGGGAAGAATCGAAGCCACCGGCACACAGGCGGAGCTTCTTGGCTCCTGCCCGCTTTATCGAACCATGTGGGAAGCCCACATCAGCGTCAAAGACGACGGGGAGGTGGCGTAATGCTCACGACACTGAAAAAATTCTTCGCCTTCTGTGGCAAAGAAAACCGGAAGCTACAGCTCGATTTGAGCAAGTACTTTGATACGCTGAACCATGAAAAGCTGCTGAACCTTCTGCGGGAAACCATAAAAGATGAACGGGTCATTCAGCTGATTAAGAAATTCCTGAAAAGCGGAGTGATGGAAAACGGCGTAAAGATTGCCACGACGGAAGGAAGCCCGCAGGGTGGCCCACTGTCACCTTTATTGGCGAATGTGTACCTGAACGAATTTGACTGGGAATACGTGGCGTGCCGGTGATTCGGTATGCGGACGACATCGTATTACTGTGCAAAAGTCAGA
>ENA-OPWY01000838-OPWY01000838.1-human-gut-metagenome-genome-assembly--contig:-NODE-838-length-14764-cov-2.073560_pt1 | contig 14764 bp, 13 predicted proteins | sample MGYA00241515_ERZ502022 | MGnify/ENA primary metagenome ERZ502022 (study PRJEB25962, sample SAMEA2043045) | human gut metagenome | biome: human gut; feature: human-associated habitat; material: faeces...
GAAGTTCATGAGAGCCGGCGCGGCGGAGTCCTCCGCTGTTTTCTCCGTCGTGCAGCAGCAGGCGCTCGCGCACCCGGAGATCTCCTTCCGCTTTCTGAAGGACGGGCAGGAGCAGCTGCACACTGACGGGCAGGGCGACCGCATGGCCGCGATCTACGCCATCTACGGCCGGGAGCTGGCCAACAATATGCTGCCGGTCGACGGCAGCTGGGAAAAGCTGCGCGTGCGCGGCTTCGTCACGAAGCCGACCGCCACGCGCGGCAACCGCGCCTGGCAGAGCTTTTTTGTCAACAACCGCTATATCAAATCCCGTCTGCTCTCCGCCGCGCTGGAGGAGGCGTACCGCAACCAGATCATGGTGGGCCGCTTCCCGGCCTGCGTGCTGGAGATCGATATGCCCGTGCAGGCCGTGGATGTGAACGTCCACCCGGCCAAGACGGAGGTCAAGTTCTTATCCGAGCGCGAGGTCTTCGACGCGCTGCACTATGCCGTTTTGTCCACGCTCTCCAGAGCGGCGGGCCGCCCGGAATGGAAAACGCCGGAGAAAAAGCAGGAGCCTGCTCCGCAGCCGCAATCACAGCCAAAGGCTGTCCAGCCGCCGAAGCCCGGCTTCTATCAGACCATGCAGGCATCCGAATACCGCCGTCAGGCTGCGCAGCAGCCTGTGCAGAAGCCGGCCCAGCCCGTGCTGGCCTCGCCGGTGCAGCTGCCGCGCTCCGAGCCTGTGCCTGCGCAGCAGAGCTTTCCGCTTCCGAAGCCGGAAGCAAAGCCGGAGGTCAGACCGGAGCCAAAGCCCGAACCGAAGATTGAGGTCAGGCCCGAGCCGAAGCCGGAACCCGTCAAAGAGCCGGAAGCACAGCAGGCGCTTTCTGTCCCGGAAGAGCCCTTCCGCATCATCGGCGAGGCGCTGCACACCTATATCATTGTCGAGCAGGGCGAGGCCGTTCTGTTCCTCGACAAGCACGCCGCGCACGAGCGTATCCGCTTTGAGGCGCTCAAAAAGGAGGACCACCCCATCATGGCCCAGCTGCTGCTGGCCCCTGTTTCCGCAGAACTTTCACGGGAAGAGGCCGCTGCCGTGCTGGAAAACAGGGCGCTTCTGGAGCGCTGCGGGTTCGAGACGGAGGACTTTGGCGGCGGAGACGTGCTCATCCGGCAGATCCCGTCCGACGTGGACGTGGAGGACGCAAAGGCGCTTTTGCAGGAGCTGGCGGGCGATCTGCTGGCCGGAAAAACGCTCGACCCGGACAGCCTGCGCGACAATCTGCTGCACACCATCGCCTGCAAATCGGCCATCAAGGCCGGATGGCAGACGTCTGACGAAGAACTGCGGCGGCTCGTGCAGGAGGTTCTGTCCCGCGACGATATCAAATACTGCCCGCATGGCCGCCCCGTCTGCGTGACGCTCACGAAGCGGCAGCTGGAAAAGCAGTTCAAGAGGGTCTGAGCATGGACAGGATCATCTGCGTCGTCGGCCCGACGGCCTCCGGCAAGACGAAGCTTGCCGTGCAGCTTGCGAAGCTGTACGGCGGCGAGGTCGTCTCCTGTGATTCCATGCAGATCTACAAACACATGGACATCGGCACGGCCAAGCCCACAAAAGAGGAGATGGAGGGCGTGCACCACCATCTGCTGGACATGGTCGAACCGGGTGAGGATTTTTCCGCCGGAAAATACGTGCAGTTGGCAGACAGCTGCGTGCAGGACATTCTATCGCGCGGCAAAACCGCCGTCATCGCGGGCGGCACGGGACTGTATGTCGACAGCCTCATCGCGGGCCGTTCATTTGCGCCCGTCCCGCAGACCGGCAGGCGCGAAGCGCTCGAGGCGCAGCTGCGCGAAAACGGCGGAGAGGCCATGCTGGCGCGTCTGCGCAGCATTGACCCGGAGGCCGCTGCGCGGCTCCATCCGGCGGACGAAAAGCGCATTGTCCGCGCGCTGGAGGTCTATGAGGAAACCGGCAAGACCATCACGCAGCACAATCTGGAAACGCAGGCCATCCCCCCGCGCTACCGTCCCGTGTGGCTGGGGCTTGATTACAGCGACCGCGCCGTTTTGTACCGGCGCATCGATCTGCGGGTCGACAAAATGCTGGAAGACGGGCTGCTGGACGAAATTCGCGCGCTGCTCGCCCTCGGCGTCAGCCCGAAGGCGACCGCCATGCAGGCCATCGGCTATAAAGAATTTTTTGGATACTTAAACGGCGCGTGCACGCTGGACGAAGCCGCTGCGCTCTGCAAGCAGCGCTCGCGCAACTACGCCAAGCGGCAGCTGACCTGGTTCCGGCGCAATCCGGACATTCACTGGCTCCGGCTGACGGGCACGGAAGATTTTTCGGAGGTTCTTTCCGCCGCTCGACAGAATATTCCTTTTTCCGCGTTTTGAATATGGTACGATATGGGTGTCAGATCATTGGGGAGGCCCTGATGCAATGGACAAGGGCATTGGAGCAGAGCCTCCCATATAAAGAAAAGGAGCCGATACCCATGCAAAAAACAACAGAGAATTATCAGGACGTTTTTCTGAACCAGGCCCGCAAGGACCGCACGATGCTGACCGTTTTTCTGATGAACGGCTTTCAGATGCGCGGCATTATCACGGGCTTTGACCAGTTCGTGATCATGCTGCAGTCCGACGGGCGGCAGCAGATGATCTATAAGCACGCGGTGTCTACCATGACGCCCGCCATGCCCGTCCACCTGACGCAGGGCTGAGCACCGTTCTTGCTCCTGCGGGAAGGAGCGCTATGAAGCAAGGCAAATCCTATTTTACAGTCATCCTCTGGATCCTGCTGGCCGCGATCGCCGCGTATTTCGGCTATCACGTGATCAGCAGTCTCTATGCACCCCTTATGACGGCCACCGTCACACCATACGAAGCCGGGGCGGGCTACTACGCCTCCGGCTTTGTCGTGCGTGAGGAGGAGCTTTTATATTCGCAGTACGGCACGACCGTTCTGAGCTGTGCCGAAGGCGCGCACGTGGCCGCGAACGACACCGTCGCCACCGGCTACCGCTCCGAGGACGCACGGCTCCGGCAGACGCGCATGGACGAGCTGTCCGGCCAGATCGAGCAGCTTCAGTACGCGTGGAGCGCCGTCTCCAGCGTCTACGATCAGGCTGCGCTCGACGCGGACATCGCGGATGCGCTTGCGCAGCTGAGCCGGTACCTGGCGCTGCGCGACATGAATTCCGTCTCCGATCTTTCGCCGGAGCTCAAGGGCCTCATCCTGCGGCGCACGGGAAGCGGCGCCGACAGCGGCGCGCTGCAATCGCGCATCAGCGCCCTGCAGGCGGAGCTGGATACGCTTGAGGCGCAGTCTGCGGGCGATACCAGCGCCATTTCCGCGGGCAGGGCCGGAACATTTTCCGCCGCCGTCGACGGCTATGAGGCCGTGCTGACGCCGGAACGGCTGATGGACATGACCGTTGCGGAATTTGAGGCCGTCCAGCCGGACGAGGCGGACGCCCACGCCATCGGCAGGCTCATCACGTCCACGACCTGGTATTACGCCTGCGTCGTGCCCGCAAGCGAGCTTTCCGATGTGGAGGAGGGCGACCGCGCCACGCTGACCTTCGCCCGCGATTATTACCAGCCGGTCACCATGCGCGTGGAGCGTCTGGGCGAAAACGAAGCAGGCTCCCGGCTGCTGGTCCTGTCGTCTGACCGGGCATTGCAGAACGTAACGCTCCTGCGGCAGCAGTCGGCGGAGATCGTCTTCACGTCCTACGCCGGGCTGCGCGTCCCGAAGTCCGCCGTCCGTGTCGAAAACGGTCAGACGGGCGTGTATATCCTCGAAGGGACGCTCGCCAAGTGGAAGCCCATCACCATTCTCCACGATACCGGCGAAAGCTATGTCGTCACGCTCGACACCAGCTCGACCAACAACCTCTGGCCGGGCGACGAGCTGATTATCAACGCGAAAAATCTATACGATGGAAAGGTCGTCAACTGATATGTCTACAATTGCTGAAAATATCGCGAATATCCGCGCCCAGATGGCTGAGGCCGCAAAAAAAGCCGGACGCGACCCGTCCGAAATTCTGCTGCGCGCCGCGACGAAGATGAACGACGCCGAGCGCGTGAAGGAAGCCGTCGCCGCAGGCGTCGACTGCTGCGGCGAGAACCGCGTGCAGGAGATCCAGGCCAAGCGCCCGCTGGGCGCATACACGGGAAAGCCCCTGCACTTCATCGGCCATCTGCAGACCAACAAGGTCAAGTATCTCGTCGGCGTGGTCGATCTCATTGAGTCCGTCGACCGGCTGGAGCTGCTGGAGTGCATCGAAAAGCAGGCGGAAAAGCTGGGCGTCGTGCAGAACATTCTCTTTGAGGTCAACATCGGCAATGAGGAGAGCAAATCCGGCTTTACCCCGGCCGAGGCCGCCGCGCTTGCCGCCCGAATGGCCGATTTTCCGCACACGGCGCTCAAGGGTCTGATGGCAATTCCCCCTGTGAGCGAATTTCCGGGCGAAAATTGCAGATATTTTGCCGAAATGCGCAATCTTTTTGTTGACATAAGGGCAAAAAAATACGATAATGTGTCCATGGAATGCCTGTCGATGGGCATGAGCGACGATTTTGCCGACGCCATCGCCGAAGGCTCGACCATGGTGCGCATCGGCACCGCAATTTTTGGCAAACGGAACTATAACATCTGACCGACACGCCGACACGGCACAATTACATAGAATAGCAAATCTGGAGGATACATTACAATGGGATTTATGGATGACCTGAAGAAGCTCACGAAGCCGTATACAGAAGACGACGACGATTTTGATGAATTCGACGACGACGCCCGCCCCAGCCGGCCTTCCCGTTCGTCCTCGGCGCCGAAGCCCTCGTATCGCAGCAGCTTCGATCTGGACAGCGATGAGTTTTCCTCGACCGGCAGCAGCGCTTCCACCGGCCGCCGGACGCTCGGAGGCAATAACGCCGCCGGTACGCAGAGCGGCAAGGTCGTGAACATTCACGCCACGGCCCAGCTGCAGGTCGTGCTCGTCAAGCCCGACCGCTTTGACAGCGTGACCGAGATCGCGGAGCATCTGCGCAGCAAGCACGCGGTCGTCCTCAATCTGGAATCCACGAACAAGGACGTCGCCCGCCGTCTGGTCGATTTCCTGTCCGGCTGCGCCTATGCGCTCGACGGCAAGATCAAAAAGATCGCCATCAGCACCTACATCATCACGCCGTACAACGTCGACTTTGTCGGCGACAATCTGATGGACGAATTGGAAAACAACGGCGTCTATCTCTAATCGTACAAGGGGGCAGCGTCCATGTTCACACCGCAGGAAATTCAGGAGCAAACCTTCTCCAAGGCCGTCTTCGGCGGCTATGATATGCAGCAGGTCGACGATTTTCTCGAACCGCTGACCGACGACTACATCACGCTCTATAAGGAAAATTCCGTGCTCAAGGCCAAGATGAAGATCCTGGTCGAAAAGCTGGAGGAATATCGCGCCCAGGAGACGAAGCAGTCCACTGCCGCAGCCGATGCAGAGGCCAAAAGCGCCCAGCTGCTCAAGGAAACGCAGGCGCGGTGCGCCGCCATGCTGCAGAACGCGGAGGTCAACGCGCAGGCCAATGCGCAGGTCAACGCCGCGAACGTGCAGCTTGCGCAGCTCAATCAGCAGCTGCACGCCGAGCAGGAGCGGCTGGATTACGCCAAGCAGACCGCGCTGAATTTCATCTCCGTGGTCGAGCGCGACATTCAGGGCCATCTGGAGCTGCTTGAAACGCTCAAGGCCCGCGATCTGACGCGCGAAGCCGCGCCTGCGCAGCCGCAGCCTGCGCATGAAAAGCCCTACGACTGGCAGGCAGAGCAGCCCGCAGCGCCCGCAGCGCCCGCTCCCGCTCCCAGTGAGGACGCAGAGAAAATCGCGACGGAGATCTCCGACAACCTTGAAAAGCTGATCGGCAGCGACAGCGGAGCCGAAACGAAGACCGCCTCCGCGCCCGCACTGTCCAAGCAAAGCGCACGCCCCATGCACCCCGAAAGCGCGACGATCAAATTTGAAGATCTCAAATTTGGCCGCAATTACGACCCGACATCATCGAAGTAAGCCGTGCAAAACTCCCCCACCCGCGGTGGGGGAGTTTTCTATCCTTCGCTGTGCAGTGCCGCCAGCAGCGCGTTCAGGCGCAGCTCTTCGTCCGTGCGGCGGAGATAGACACGCCCGCTCAGCCTTTCCGCGAACAGCGCCTCCGGCGCTGCTTCTCCTGCGGCCAGCATCCGCTTTTTTGCGGGCGGGAGCATCTTGAGGAACGCTTCCAGCCGTGCGGCGGCTGCGTGATCCTCCGCCTGATAGAGTGCGGCGAGGGCTTCGGGCGGGTGGGCACGCGTGTATTTTGCGCAGGCCGCGCCGCCGGACACGTGCTGCCGCAGGCGCTTTTCCATGTCGGCGGCAATGCCGGTATACAGACTCCCGCCCCGGCAGCGGAGCATATAGACGAAATACATTACAGCTCCGTCAGCGCGTTCGCGATCGCGGCGAAGCCCGGAATATCCAGCGTCTCCCCACGCACCGTGGGCGCAAAGCCGCAATCTTCGATCACGGCGGCAAGCGCGGGCTTGTCAAACTGCGAAAGCCCGGATGAAAGCGCGTTCAGAAGCGTCTTCCTGCGCTGGGCGAACGCTGCGCGAACGACCTTGAAGAACATGGTCTCGCTTTTGATCTCGCAGACCGTCTCTTTCCGCATGGTGAGCTTTAAAACCGCGCTCGTGACCTTCGGCTGCGGGATGAAGCAGCTTGCCGGTACGTCGAACAGCAGCTCCGGCTCGGCGTAATACTGGCAGAAGACGCTGAACGCGCCGTAATCGCCCTTGCCTGCGGGCGAGCAGATGCGCTGCGCGACCTCCTTCTGCACCATGACGGTCACGGCCTCGAACGCACGGCTCTCCAGAAGCGCTGCCAGCACGGGCGTGGTGATATAATACGGCAGATTCGCGCAGGCCATTGGGCGCAGGCCCGAGAACTCCTCCCGCACGAGCTTCGCGATGTCCGTTTTCAGAATGTCGCCGAAGATAATTTCCAGATTTTCGTTGCCCGCCATCGTCTCGGCCAGCACGGGCTGGAGCGTCCGGTCGACCTCGACCGCGACGACCTTTTTCGCGTACCGGCACAGCTGCTGCGTCAGCGGCCCGATGCCGGGGCCGACCTCCAATACGCCGCACGTCTCGTCCACGCCGGATTCCAGCACGATGTTCTGCGGCACCCAGCTCTGCGTCAGGAAATTCTGCCCCTTGGCCTTGGAAAAATGGAATCCGTGCCGCGCGAGCAGCGCCTTAATTTCATTGATATTACAAAGGTCCATAGTTGGCCTCCCTGTCTGATTCTGAGGCTATGATACCAGAAAAAAAGCCGGTTTGCAACGCATTTCCGTGTCCGCGGGGGATTGACAGAATCCCGGAAACGTGCTATTGTAGCATCCAGAAAAGGCTGAGACGAAGACACGTCCCGGCACCGGCAGCGCATCACAGAGAGAGGCTCATATGCTGCAAGAGCCTTTGCGCGGCCCGCCCGGATACCGCTTCTGAGCCGCAGCGCGGAAATGCGCCGCCGGGTTCTCCCGTTACAGAGACACAAAGCGACGGACGTTTTTTCGTCCGTAAGCAGGGTGGAACCGTGGAGCGTACAGCGCCTCACCCCTGAAACGACAGGGGTAAGGCGTTTTTGTTTTGCCCCAAATCAATTTAGGAGGCAGAAAACCATGTCCGAAAACAATGAATTCTCGTTTGAAAACCCGCAGTACCGCAAAACGTACTGGCACACCTGTTCCCACGTCATGGCGCAGGCCGTCAAGCGCCTGTGGCCGGAGGTCAAGCTGGCCATCGGCCCGTCCATCGACAACGGCTTCTATTATGACTTCGACGCTCCGTTCAACTTCACGCAGGAAAATCTCGACGCCATCGAGGCCGAGATGCGCAAGATCTGCAAGGAAAAGCTGAAGCTCGAGCGCTTCGAGCTGCCGCGCGAGGAAGCCATCAAATATATGCAGGAAAAGGACGAGCCGTATAAGGTCGAGCTGATCAACGATCTGCCCGAAGACGCGCACATCTCGTTCTACACGCAGGGCGAGTTTACAGACCTCTGTGCCGGCCCGCACCTCGATTCTACAGGCCGCATCAAGGGCAACGCCATTAAGCTCACGCAGTGCTGCGGCGCATACTGGCGCGGCGACTCCAAGCGCAAGATGCTGCAGAGAATCTACGCCGTCGCATTCCCGAAGAAGGAAGAGCTTGACCAGTATCTGGCCGAGCAGGCCGAAGCTCTCAAGCGCGACCATAACAAGCTGGGCCGTGAGCTGGAATACTTCACCACGGTCGACTGCATCGGCCAGGGCCTTCCCATTCTGCTGCCGAAGGGTGCGCGCGTCATTCAGCTGCTGCAGCGCTGGGTCGAGGATGTCGAGCAGGCGCACGGATACCTGCTGACCAAGACGCCGCTCATGGCCAAGCGTGAGCTTTACAAGATCTCCGGCCACTGGGATCACTATCTCGACGGTATGTTTGTCCTCGGCGACCCGCAGGATGAGACGAAGGAGTGCTTCGCCCTGCGTCCGATGACCTGCCCGTTCCAGTATCAGGTCTATCTGAACCGCGGCCGCAGCTACCGCGATCTGCCGATGCGTCTCGGCGAAACGTCCACGCTGTTCCGCAACGAGGACTCCGGCGAAATGCACGGCCTCATCCGCGTGCGTCAGTTTACGATCTCCGAGGGCCATCTGGTCCTGCGCCCGGATCAGCTCGAGGACGAATTCCGCGACTGCCTTGATCTTGCCAAGTATTGCCTCAGTACAGTCGGCCTGCTTGACAAGTGCACGTTCCGCTTCTCCCAGTGGGATCCCGCGAACCCCAAGAACAAGTACGAGGGCACCAAAGAGCAGTGGGATCACGCGCAGAGCGTCATGGCAAAGATCCTCGACGATCTCGACGTCAAGTACGATATCGGCATCGACGAAGCCGCGTTCTACGGCCCGAAGCTCGATATCCAGTACAAGAACGTCTACGGCAAGGAGGACACCCTCGTCACCATCCAGATCGATATGCTGCTGGCTGAGCGCTTCGGCATGTACTACACCGATGAAAACGGCGAGAAGAAGCTGCCGTATATCATCCACAGAACGAGCCTTGGCTGCTACGAGCGCACGCTGGCCTACCTGATCGAGACGTATGCCGGTGCGCTGCCCACGTGGATGGCGCCGGAGCAGGTCCGCTTCCTGCCGGTCACGGACCGCGCTGTTGACTACTGCAAGGAGCAGGCCGCAAAGCTCACCGCGCAGGGCTACCGCGTGACGGTCGACACCCGCAGCGAGAAGATCGGCAAGAAGATCCGCGACGCGCAGATGGAGAAGATCCCTTATATGCTCGTCGTCGGCGACCGCGATATCGAAGCCGGTACCGTCTCCCCGCGCAACCGCGCAGACGGCGACCTCGGCGCCATGACGCTTGATGCCTTCACCGCCGTCCTCAAGGACGTTGTGGACAACAAGCTGAAAAAGTAATCGACCACACCCGCCCCTGTCCGGCTGGACATGGGCGGGTGTAACGGTCTGCGCTTCATCGGTACGCTTGACAAATCAGAAGTGTCTGGTATAATAAAAATAGCAAGAGCGCTGCCGGCAAACGGTTAGCCCCCTCTGGCGATTAGGTCAAAAGAAGTAACCGCGAGTTGGAAGCTGGGCGGTTACTTCTTTTTGTATATCTGAACGAACAGACTACAAATGCCGATGATCACAAGGCAAAGCTGCAAAACTTCGGATGTACTCATATGCAGTCCCCCTTTCCGAAGATCAGGGGACAAGAAGCGCCCCCTGTCAAAAGCCAGGGGAACTAACCGCTTGCCGCTTATCGGCAGCGCCGTGGTTATTCTACCAAATCAGTCGAAACCTGTCAATCCATGCCGGGATAAAAGACCCGCCCCGGGCAGCTGCCCGGGGCGGGTTCTGCATAGAAAGGGGATTACTCAATGTCGTGGTTGACGACGGGGGCGGGCTTGTCGAGCTGTTCGGGGTGGGACAGCAGGCGCTTGAGGTGCTTGAGCGTGGTGGCGTAATAGAAGCCGTCGCAGATGCGCTCGTCGGTGTTGACGGTGTAGTCGATGTACTTGCGGCGCACGACCGTGCCGTCGTCGAGCACTTCGTTCTTGTGGTATTTGCAGCCGAAGGAGACGAAGACGGGCATATTGCCGAAGTCGTACAGATGGTGCACGATGGGCGGAATGCCGAGCGATCCCATGGACGTAAAGAAGATCGAGGCGTGGAACGGGCTGACCTCCAGCAGGAACTTCGGCAGGAAGCCGAAGTAATCAATCGTCCTGAGCAGCCAGACCACAAATTTGAACAGCACGCCGGGGATAAAGGACAGGAATTTCGCGGTTTTGTCAAAGTCACTGCCGCCGATGGCCTGCCCCTGAATGGAAGCGATGCCCTTGTTGAGCTTTTCATAGATATCGTCGATGGTGTCGGTCGGCTTCAGATGAAGCTTCGTGATCGACTCCGGCGCGGAGGTGTCCATCGAGGTCTTGACGACCATGCAGAACTGGATATCGTCGTCGCGCGAATAGACCTGCTGCCCGGACAGGAAGCGGTTGAGCGCCGGATATTTCGCCACGCACTGGACATAGGCAGCCAGAAATACGTGCGTCACGCCGAGATTCGTATAGCCCTGCTTGCGCTTTTCGCGGATATAGCGCTCCATTGGGCCGATGTCAACGGACTCGCGGATGAAATTGGACGATCCGATGCGCGTCGGCATGATATAATTGGCTACGACCGCCATCGGGTCGAGCGTGCGCAGCCTGCGGCCGTCGGGCCGGTCACCCCAGGTGGGGTGGTACGCGCCGTCGAGATAGACCTTCGCGCCGAGCAGCGTCAGAATCCCGGCAAGCAGGAACAGCATATCAGGCAAAATCTGCCGCAGCTGCGGCCAGTTTTCCCGCGTGAATTCCATCTCGTGCATCCCGACCAGAATGCCGAGCGCAGCGATCAGCAGCAGAAGCAGCGGGATCGTGCTCTTGATGTGGCCGGAGACGGTCACGGCATAAAATGCGGCGATGGCAAGATACGCGATCCAGAACATGAACGTCAGCCACAGATACGGTGAGACGAGCGTGATCTTGATGCCGTAATAAATCGCAAGCAGAATGACGGGCACGGATGAACGGTAGAACCGGTCGCTGCCATTGCACAGGATATTCAGCACATAGAACACACAGCCCACGACCGGCAGCACGACTAAAAACCACACCGTCTTTGCGTCTGCGCCTTTCCCGCAGACATTTGCGATGCGAAGCGCTGCCGAGGCCAGCATGACCAGCGCGGCCAGCCAGATAAGCGGATTCTTCCGGCTGACATAGTAAGCAACTCTTTTCTTCATAGCTTTATCATACCAGCCGCAGGCAGAAAAAGCAAGAACTCTGGGGAAACAGGGAAAATTTCCGTGCGGCTGCAACAAAATCGGCCAAACACCCGACATGATAGACGTCAGTATGCTGAACACAATGCAAGTAACCGATCAGCGGTTACAAAAGGAGGAATGCGGCTTGGACGAAAAGGAGCTGCTGCGGCAGCTGCAAAAGCAGCGCGCAGGTGCGCTGGAGCAGGCGGTCGCACAGTACGGCGCATACGTTCTGGCCATCATCCGCAACCGCAGCCGCGGCGTTCTGACGCCGGAGGACCATGAGGAAATTGCCTCAGACGTGTTTTTCGCGCTCTGGAACGGCGCGGCGCGCATCGAGCGCGGACAGCTGCGGCCATGGCTCGGCGCGGTGGCGCGGAACCGGACGGCGGAGGCCATGCGGAAGCAGAACGTCTATCTTCCGCTGGAGGACGATACGCTCATCACGCTCGACCGGCTCTGGGAGCAGATGGTGGAACAGGAGCGCTGCGCGGCCATTGCGCAGGCCATGCGCGCCCTGCCGGACGAGGACCGGGAAATATTTTACCGGTTTTACGATCTGTCGCAGACAGCTGCGCAGATCGCGGAGGACTTACATTTGAACGCGTCGACCGTGCGTTCGCGCCTGATGCGCGGACGGCGGACGCTGCGCGAGGCTTTGGAAAAAGGAGGTCTGTTTTGTGAAAACGACGTGGGATGAGCTCATGCGCTATGCGCCGGAGCAGGAGATTCCGCTGCCCCCGCTGCAGGATGGCGAGGGTGCGCGGATTTTGAGCAAGACGATGGGAAAAATCAGAGAAACGAAGCGGAAGCCCGCCCGGCCTGTCCGGACGGTGCTGATCGCGGCGGCAATCGCGGCGCTTTTGTGCGGCAGTGCGTTTGCGGCGCACTCCTTCGGCTGGTTCGACCGGCTGTTCGGCGAAAAAGCCGCGCTGGTCAAGGACCATGTCACGAGCTATGACGAAAAAACGTCTACAGAGCTCACACAGCCGGCGTACACCGAGGAAGAGCAGGCCATGATCGCCGAGGGCACGATGCAGGTGCCCGACACTGCCGATTTGGCGGATACGGGCGTATCGGCAGAAACGGATGATTTTACGTTCACGCTCGAATCCATGCTCGTTTCCAGAAACTCGTTCTATGCCATCATGCGCATTGACGCGAAAAACGACGACGCGGCGGCAGAGCTTGCCGCGATCCCGGAAACGGACGGCTACCAGAAGGAGCTCGCCCGGATGCTGTGGGTTGGTGCGCACAACAACACAAACTTCGGTGGCTTTGGCGCGGATCACCGGCTGGAATGGAAAAACGGCGGCATGAGCATGGAGATCATGCAGGTGGAGGGAAGCACAGCCTATGCGCTGCTGACCAACATCGGCGGCGAGTTCGAACCGGGCGACCGAATCCTGTTCGATATGAGCCACCATGACCAGAATGTCGATCTGTTCGAGATCCCGGTTCCGGAGCAGCTGGAGCAGGAACTGGTGATCGAGCTGGATGGCGAATCCGGCCCGGATGACCGCTTCTGCTGGCAGACGGCGACGATCTCGCCGATCTCTTTCCAGCTCGATGGGATATATGGCAGCGGCGAGACGAGCAACGAGGCGGTCTCCATCACACTCAAGGACGGGATCAGCTTTGCGCTTTCCAGCGCGGAAAACGGCTACGAGGACAGCCCGTATGGAACCTACGGCTCATGGGGCAGCTCCTACGCCGGCAGCTGGGAGAGCAACGAGGTAAAGAATACATGGCTGTTCTCGCAGATCATCGATCTGGACGAGCTGGCCTCCGTCACCGTGTGCGGCGTGACGTACCCTGTTTTACAATAAAAACAACGCAAAACGACATAATCGGAATACACGCATCACAAATAAGCATTTCAAATCTGCTGCCGGGCATGCTAAACTAAGAAAAAACGCGGCAGGAGGAATTTAAAATGCAGGAATTTGAACTGATCGTGATCGGCAGCGGCCCGGGCGGGTATCTCTGCGCGGAGCGCGCGGGAAAGGCGGGGCTGCGGACGGCGCTGATCGAAAAGCGTGCGCTGGGCGGCACCTGCCTGAACGAGGGCTGCATCCCGACAAAGAGCCTGCTCTACTGCGCCAAGCAGTATCAGGCGGCGCTGCACGGCGCGGAATACGGCGTGACGGCGCAGAACGTCTCCATCGACCACGCGCAGGTCGTTGCGCGAAAGGACGGCGTGGTCAGAACGCTCGTCCGGGGCGTGGGCGCGGCGATGAAGGCGCACGGCGTGACGGTTTTTGCCGCCGAGGGCCGAATCCTCGGAAAAACGGGCGAGCGCTTTGAGATCGCCGCAGGCGAGGAAGTCCTGTCCGCGCCCCGGCTCGTGCTGGCGTCCGGCTCCAGCGCCGTGATCCCACCCATCCCCGGCGTGCGGGAGGGATTGGAATCCGGCTTCGTCATGACAAACCGCGAGCTGCTGTCCCTTTCGGAGCAGCCGGAATCGCTCGTCTGCATCGGCGGCGGCGTGATCGGGCTGGAAATGGCGTGCTATTTCGCGTCCATCGGCACGAAGGTGACGGTCATTGAGATGCTGCCCAAGATCGCGGGCAGCACCGACCCGGAGATCTGCGAGCTGCTGATGCGGACGTACAAAAAGCAGGGCATGGACTTCTGCCTGAACGCCAGAGTCGAGGCTGTCACAGACCGGAGCGTCGTGTATTCCGACGCTTCCGGGCGGCACGAGATCGCCTGCGGGCGCGTGCTGCTGTCGGCGGGACGGCGGGCGGATGTGACGGGGCTGAATGTGGAGGCGCTCGGCATTGCGCTCGAACGCGGCGCAGTCGTGACAGACCGGCAGATGCGCACGAACGTCCCCGGCGTCTGGGCCATCGGCGACTGCAACGGCAAGCTGATGCTGGCCCACACGGCCTATCGCGAGGCAGAGGTCGCGGTCAACGATATGCTCGGCAAAAAGGACGCGATCGACTATTCCATCATCCCCTCCGTGATCTACACCACGCCGGAGGTCGCCTGCGTCGGCGAAACGGAGCAGAGCGCAAGGGAAAAGGGACTGGACGTGCAGGTGGTCAAGGCGCCGATGGCGCTCTCGGGCCGGTATCTTGCAGAAAATCCGAAGGGAACCGGCTTCTGCAAGCTGCTCTATGACCGGAAAAACCGCTGCGTCGTGGGCGTCCATATGGTCGGCTCCTATGTCTCGGAGATCATCTACGGCGCGGCCATGATGGTGCATTCCAAGCTCCCCGTGCAGCATCTGGACAAGATCGTCTTCCCCCACCCCACAGTCGGCGAGGTCGTGCGCGAAGCGCTGTTTCTGCTGTGACCGGGCAACCCCGGAACTTTGGCACATAGAAAACGCCCCGAAGCAGCAGCTTCGGGGCG
>ENA-OPWY01000843-OPWY01000843.1-human-gut-metagenome-genome-assembly--contig:-NODE-843-length-14730-cov-2.947394_pt1 | contig 14730 bp, 10 predicted proteins | sample MGYA00241515_ERZ502022 | MGnify/ENA primary metagenome ERZ502022 (study PRJEB25962, sample SAMEA2043045) | human gut metagenome | biome: human gut; feature: human-associated habitat; material: faeces...
TTCGCAGATGTTCATGGAGTATGGCATGTGGAAAGACGGACAGTTGGGACTGGAAGTGACATTGCCCCGGAACCGGTGGGTGAACCGGGTGCTGTGGGAAGGTCTCGGTACGAAGGATCAGACGGGACCGATTCTGTATGACGGGATAGCCGGCTCGTTTCCCGAATTCCAGATAAGCGGTGGTGACAATTATTTCAATAACGGCCAATATCTGGCATGGCAGCATTGGGGAATGGGTATGGGCAACGGACTGATTCCGGGACCTGTATATAACGACGACGGAACGATGCTGTTTAAGAGTACCCGTGTAAAAGCGCATCATATAGGCTTCTGCGGAGAACCGGACAGTGAATGGAACTACCGCGTGCTGGCATCGTATGTGCGGCATTGGGGCACCTATCCGATGCCGCTGGACAAAGTGAGAAAGCAGTTCAGCAGTATGGTGGAAGTAAGCTACTGCCCACGGAAGTGGACGGGCTGGAGCGCTACGCTTGCCTTTGCCATGGATAGGGGAAATTATTTGGGTAACAGCATGGGGGCCATGTTGACAGTGAGAAAAACAGGAGGATTCGGAAAATGAAAAATACACGCGGATTAAAGTTTTTATCGGAAGTGGTGGTTGTTCTCTTTTTGGGCTTCATCATGGGAGGATGCCAGAAGGAGGCTATCGACAGTGACATGGAAGGCCACTGGGAATTGCTGGAGTTTACAACGGCGGCCGATGGCAAGGTGCATGTGTGCGAGCGGATTTATTACAGCATCCGGTTATGGGTGGTGGAGATAGCAGCCAAGCAGAGCGGTACTACGCATAAACCGGTCATAGGTCGGTTTGAGCATGAGGAGAACGGAAACGTGCGGATGAGAGACTTCAAAGGGAGAAAAGGCACAAGCGATGATAAAAAGGATGTCACGGTGGAAGAGCTTCTCCCTTACGGCATCAATGCATTGGATACGGAGTTTGAAGTGGTGAAAGCCAACGGTAAAGAGTTGATATTGAAATCCGATTATGCCACACTGATGCTGAAAAGGTTTTAGTATAAACGAATAATTTCATATGTACACTTAACAATATCAGATAAAGAAATACCTGAAAATCAAAATATAACGCAGTGGATATATGGATTTATTGCCAAAGATGAGAACCACGATAAGGAAAGAATCATTTATTTAAGACTCTCATAAAAGCTAAGAAATGTCTCGTAAAAATAGGGACTTTTTCAGAGAAAAGCTGGAATTTTCAGGAGACATCTCTTTCTGTTTATAGACATCGCAAGACGGGGTTAACCGAATGCTTACTATTTAACAGAGAATATTCAATTAAAAGTTCATCAAATCATTCAACGCTTCACTCATACTGGGGTGTGTAAAGACGAAATCGCGAAGGAATGTATAAGGCTGATCGGTCTTCATTGCCATGGCCACACTGTTGATTACCTCGCCGGATTCAGGGCCGAACAGAGTGCATCCCACAATCTGATTGGTATCTACATCTACCACCACCTTAAACAGGCCGACTGTATTTCCCAAAGTCCGTGCACGAGGAATAGCCGCTACAGGAAGTTTGTTGACTTTAATATTCAACCCCTTCCGCACGGCTTCCTCTTCACTCAATCCGATACGCGACAAAGGAGGGTCAATAAAGACAGAATAGCTCACCGGTTCACGGTCGTTCAGATTCCGTCCGCCATTGCCGAATAAATCTTCACGGATAATACGGTAATCGTCCAATGAGATATAAGTGAACTGCAAACCGCCCTTCACATCCCCTATCGCACGTATATTGGGATTGGTTGTCCTTAAATGCCCGTCTACAATGATAGCGCCACGCTCGTTTACCTTCACTCCAGCCACCTGTAAATTCAATCCGGCCGTATTCGGTTTTCTCCCTGTCGCCAACAATACGGCGTCAGCCTCCAATGAATGCAGTTCACTGCTAACCGCATCCCGATAGACTACTTTCCCTTCACGGATTGATTGCACTTTGGCATTCAGACAGAATACGATGCCTTTCTTTTCCAAAGTTTCCTTCACAGCGGATGCGATATCCCTGTCTTCTCTGGAGATTAACTCGGAATTGCCTTCCAGCACCACTACCTGCGAACCGAACGAAGCATACATGGAAGCAAATTCTAGTCCGATGTATCCCCCACCTACAATGACGAGCTGTGCCGGCAGCTCAGTCAGTTCCATAATGGAGGTGCTGGTATATACCCGTGGGTTACCTTGTATCCCCTCTATCGGTGGAATGACGGTTTCGGCACCCGTATTGATGAATATCCGGGGAGCTTGCAATTGTAATGTCCCTTCCACCATCCCAACTTCCACCACATCCGGACCTGCAAAGGAGCCGATGCCTGTATAGACCGTTACATGAGGATTGTCGGCCAGATTCTGATAGTTCTTCTGACGCAGGAAAGAAACGACCTCTTCCTTCCTTGCAATGGACTGACGATAGTATGCCTTCTTGACCTCCCAAGAAGCGTCTTTGTCCACCTGCTTTGCCGCATGCACCAATGTTTTTGTGGGAATGCAACCGATATTGATACATGTCCCTCCATACATCTTTTCCGAACGCTCCACTACGGCAACGTCCAGCTTCCGTTTTGCCAACTCGGCAGCCAATGTCTTTCCGCCTTTGCCGAATCCGATGATAATGACATCATACTGTTTCATACGTCTATTTCCTTAATTGGTTCAATACTCTTTTTGCACTGTCAGACAGTACGACAATGGCACCGGCAAGAATGGCCGTATCCTTGATGACCAAGCGCCCTGCCCCCGTCAGCAACGGAAAGCCGTGCTCCCCGCTTCCCAAGTCGGGCACCCACACCTCAGGAGTTGTCACCAGGAAAGAGAGGGTACCCATCGTCATGACAATGGCAAGTGCGGCTCCCGCCAGTCCGATTTTCGGAGAGAATATCCCCAGAAATGTCAGGATGCCGATGGCCATAATCAGAATGCCCAGACCGTGGGAGAAACCATACGTATTGTTCTCCACGTGCCACTGATGTTTCGCCTCATTGAACTCGCCCTCTTTCAGCTTATACTCCTTGTACTCCGGGGCACTCTTTGTATAAAAGAAGCTCATGAACGGGCTGTTCGCCACAAAAGGGACAATCCCTTCAGCCTCATAATTCCAGAATTTCAACCCACCAATCCATACGAAAATAACCAGGATGGCTACACGAATCAAATTAACACCCAACTTTTGAGTGGAAGCGGCCAGCGTCAACGCAGCCATAAACAAGTTTTGCAATTTCGTTTTCATCTTTGTTCTACTTTTTAAATGGTTTCAGTAATATGACTTGATTTTTGTTTTTGCAAAGTTCCTTGTTTTCCACCACGTACGAAATGGCAATTATTCCGCAACAGTTGGCAATTCTTCCCGTTTCACTCTTTTCCGGTAGTCCGAGACACTCTCGCCGGTCATTTTCTTGAAAAAACGGCTGAACGCGGACAAGTCTTCGAAGCCCAGAATGGAGCTGATTTCCTTAGCGCTTTTGTGGGTATACAGCAGCAATCTCATGGCTTCTGCCTCAATGCGGTCATGAATCACCCGTAAAGGGGAAGGCAACCCGCAGGTCGAGAACAGATTGGAAAGTGTCTTGGGAGAACGGCAAAGAATATCAGCATAATCCTGCACTTGCTTCTTCTCCTTGAAATGCCGGTCCACTAATACGTAATACTGCCGGATGATGTCAAACGTCTTTTCCTTCTCCTGCCCCACCCCGAAACGCTGGCGCGCAATGCGTGTGCAGGTAATGATGAAACGTTTCAAGACAATCCGCAGCATCTCCTCCTGCAAGTTGTCATGGATGACCGATTCCTGCCGGAAAATGCGGACTATGTCATGCAAGTTGGAAGACTGCCCGGCAGAAAGTGCCAGTCTCATCACCTGGGAAGAGCCATAAAAAAGGAATCCATTGCAAGAGACCTCGTTGTCATGTCCATAGATGCAATAAAAATTGCTGTTGAATACAAACGTCAGGTATTCACCGTCCACCTCTTTTACCTCCAGGTGATGCAACGGGGTCAAGGTCACGATTTCATCCTTTTCCAGGCGCATGGGGATATGGTCTATTTCCAGAGTCAGCGTACCGCTCTGTACCCAAATGAATTTATACAGAGTCTTGTCACGTTGCAGCGACGCACGCTCATGGTAGCTGGAAGTCATGGCTATGTTGCCATTCAAGCGGGTGTTCAGTTGATAATCCATAAAAAACAGATTGTTTTAGTAAATAACAAAGATAGCGAATATCTTGTTTGCTACTGATTATTTCCCCACTTTTGTAGCCGTTTTGCTGTTCTTTAATTTTTAACCTTTAATGTCTTCATGCAAATGTTCCCCGTCATATTTGTATCTCTCGGTCCCGGCGAACCGGAACTGATTACCGTAAAAGGCTTGAAAGCCCTGCAGACAGCCGACTGTATATTCTGTCCCGAGACACTGGCCAAAGATGGAAACAGAGTTTCACGCGCAGCCGACATCCTATTGCAACTCGACATTCCGGAAAACACGGTGCACCGCTTTCCACTCCCCATGAGCAAACAGCGCGAAAAAGCCCTGAGCGCCTACGACGAGGTCTATATGGAGAGCTCCACCCTCCGGCAACAAGGAAAGAAGGTCTGTATCGTTGCCGAAGGAGATGCCGGATTCTACTCTTCCATACATTATGTATATGACAAACTGCAGGCAGACGGCATCCCCGTGAAGCACATCCCCGGTATCCCCGCCTTCATTGCCGCCGGCGCACTGGGCGGGCTCCATGTGGCCAGCCAGGAAGAGCGGCTGACGGTGATACCCGGCATTACTACGACAGAAGAGATAGAGAAACTGACAAGCGAAAACAGTGCGGTTGTCATCATGAAGCTGTCCAGATGCACCGATGAGATTCACCGCTGCATCCGCCTGCATCCCGAATACCGGTATCACTATTTTGAGAATGTAGGCACTCCGGAAGAGAAGTATATCAATGACAGCAAGCGGATAGCGACCATCCGCTTCCCCTATTTTTCCCTGCTTATCATTCGTACAGAGACCTTTTGAGCCCGATTTAATACAATTTCGCACGCCATAGGCATTATTTTAATGAAAATGGGTTACCTTTGCGCCGTTGAAATATAAAAAAGATAAGAACATGAAGAAAGTCGTTTTTTATATGATGCTGCTGGTTATGAGCATCGGTTATGCCTATGCACAAGGAAAGGCAGACATCAAATTCGAACAGACCACCCACAACTTCGGCACATTCTCCGAAAACAGTCCTGTGGTCAGCTACACCTTTAAGTTTACGAACGTAGGCGATGCTCCGCTTGTCATCCATCAGGCTGTAGCTTCCTGCGGATGTACCGTTCCCGAATATTCACAAGAACCGATAGCACCGGGAAAGACTGGAACAGTGAAAGTAACTTATAATGGAACCGGAAGATACCCCGGACACTTCAAGAAATCCATTACCCTGCGCACCAATGCCAAAACGGAAATCATGCGATTATTTATCGAAGGGGACATGACCGCTAAAGATGCCAAATAAGCATTTTACCATACAGAATTAAGGAGATTTTTTTAAATCTCCTTTTTTTTTGCTTTCTTTGCCTAAAATGCGAAGATAGGCTGCACCTCAGCAGAATAATAATGAGCTTGCTCATTTTATCCTGCATTCGGTTTGCACTATCTTTGAAGTCTATTAAAGAAAAACATAAAACTACAAAACCTATGAAACAAGAAGAAGAACCAATCACCGGCTTGCCGGAAAATGCGTTCCGTGAACTGAAACCGGGAGAAGTGTACAACCCTCTGATGAGCCCGGACAAGAAGTATTCAGAAGTAAATGCCTGGTCGGTGACATGGGGTATTCTGATGGCCATCCTCTTTTCGGCCGCAGCCGCCTATCTGGGGCTGAAGGTGGGGCAAGTATTCGAAGCCGCCATCCCCATCGCCATCATTGCCGTCGGCGTATCGGGTGCCGCCAAACGCAAGAACGCATTGGGCGAAAACGTCATTATCCAGTCTATCGGTGCCAGTTCTGGCGTCATCGTGGCAGGTGCCATCTTCACCCTTCCGGCACTCTATATCCTTCAAGAAACTTATCCGAAAGAAATCACCGTTACCTTTGCACAAGTCTTTATCAGCTCTCTGCTGGGAGGTGTGCTGGGTATTCTCTTCCTTATCCCCTTCCGCAAATATTTCGTGAGCGACATGCACGGCAAGTATCCCTTCCCCGAGGCGACAGCCACCACACAAGTGCTCGTCTCCGGTGAAAAGGGCGGCAGCCAGGCAAAACCATTACTCATGGCAGGTATTATCGGAGGTCTATACGACTTCATCGTGGCAACCTTCGGCTGGTGGAACGAGAATTTCACTACCCGCGTATGCGGCCTCGGCGAAATGCTGGCCGAGAAAGCCAAGCTGGTATTCAAGGTTAATACGGGTGCTGCCGTGCTCGGTCTGGGTTACATCGTAGGACTGAAATACGCGTCCATCATCTGTGCCGGCTCACTGGCCGTATGGTGGATTATCATCCCCGGTATGTCCATGATTTGGGGAGATTCCGTACTGAACCAATGGAACCCCGAAATCACGGCAACCATAGGCGCTATGGCTCCGGAAGAAATCTTCAAATACTATGCCAAGAGCATCGGTATCGGTGGCATTGCCATGGCAGGTATCATCGGCATTATCAAGTCTTGGGGCATCATCAAGAGTGCCGTAGGACTGGCTGCCAAGGAAATGGGAGGTAAGTCCAACGTGGAAGCCAGTGTGAAACGCACACAGCGGGACATCTCCATGAAGATTATCGCCATCGGTTCCATCATCACGCTGCTGCTGGTTGTTCTCTTCTTCTACTTCGATGTGATGCAGGGCAACTTGACACATACCATTGTAGCTATCCTGCTTGTTGCAGGTATCGCTTTCCTGTTCACCACCGTGGCAGCCAATGCCATTGCGATTGTGGGCACAAACCCCGTATCCGGAATGACGCTGATGACATTAATCCTGGCATCCGTAGTCATGGTAGCCGTAGGGCTGAAAGGTCCTGAAGGGATGGTTGCGGCACTGGTGATGGGCGGTGTTGTATGTACGGCACTGTCCATGGCGGGAGGCTTCATCACAGACTTGAAAATCGGTTACTGGCTGGGTAGCACGCCTGCCAAGCAGGAAACCTGGAAGTTTCTCGGAACCATCGTTTCCGCCGCTACCGTAGGTGGGGTAATGATTATCCTGAACAAGACATACGGTTTCACCAGCGGACAGCTGGCCGCTCCGCAGGCCAATGCCATGGCAGCCGTTATCGAACCGTTGATGAACGGTGTGGGTGCGCCCTGGCTGCTCTACGGTATCGGTGCAGTGCTGGCCGTCATCCTCAACTTCTGCAAGATTCCCGCACTGGCATTTGCATTGGGTATGTTCATCCCATTGGAACTGAATGTTCCGTTGGTAGTGGGCGGTGCCATCAACTGGTACGTGACCAGCCGCAGCAAGGATGCCGCTCTCAATGCCGAACGCGGGGAGAAAGGCACACTGCTTGCCTCCGGTTTCATTGCCGGCGGTGCATTGATGGGCGTGGCAAGTGCTGCCATGCGTTTCGGAGGAATCAACCTCGTAAACGATGCATGGTTGCAGAACACCTGGTCCGAAGTGCTGGCGCTGGGTGCTTATGCCATTCTGATATTCTACCTCATCAAAGCTTCCATGAAAACCAAATAATTTTTAAATATTTAGAACATGAAGAAGATTCTGCTTTTATCTTTTCTATTTGCAACGACCATGTTATCTGCACAAAAGCCCGTTGAGCTACCTTTGTGGCCCAACGGTGCCCCCAATAACAACGAACTGACCGGAACCGAACAAGGCCGGAACAACGGAGGCGTCTCCAATGTTACCGAACCTACCCTTACAGTGTACCCTGCCCCCCACCCTAACGGCATGGCCATCATCATGTGTCCGGGAGGCGGCTACAGCGGTCTTGCCATGCACCATGAGGGACATGACATGGCTTCCTGGTTCAATACACAAGGTATCACATACGCTGTTCTGAAATACCGTATGCCCAACGGACACCATGAAGTGCCCCTTTCCGATGCCGAACAAGCCATCCGAATGGTACGCAAACATGCTGCCGAATGGGGTGTCAATCCTCAGCGCGTAGGCATCATGGGCGCTTCTGCCGGTGGACACCTGGCAGCTTCGCTTGCCACACTATACAGCAGTGACAAAACCCGTCCCGACTTCCAGATATTGTTCTATCCGGTGATTTCCATGCAGAAAGGCGTTACCCATGGAGGTTCCCGTAAGAACCTTATCGGAGAAAACCCATCTCAGGAACTGGAACAAAAGTATTCACTTGAAAGACAAGTGTCCCCACGCACTCCGCAGGCTTTTATCATGCTTTCTTCGGACGACGACGCAGTGCCACCCATCAACGGCATTGGCTATTTCCTCGCCTTGCGTGACCACAAAGTGCCTGCCAGCCTGCATGCCTACCCTACCGGTGGACATGGCTGGGGATTCCGGGACAACTTCACCTACAAGCGTCAATGGACGGAAGAACTGGAGAAGTGGTTGCGTGAAGGGCTCGTATTCCCGGTCTCTGAACCTACCACAAAGAAATAAAAGCAATTATGAATAAAAAGTATTTTTTACTCACTTGCCTCGCAGCGTTTCCCTTTGCCCTGACTGCTCAGGAGAACAACCGCTACGAAGAGATTACCAACCCCAAGCTGACAAGCATCAACCGGGAGCCCGCACGCAGTACGTTCACCTCCTACGTCACGGAGGCCGATGCCGTCATCAATGACCGCAAGAACGGAACCTACCGCCTATCCCTCAACGGGAAATGGAAATTCCATTACGTGGAAGCCTTCGCCGACCGCCCCACGGACTTCATGATGGACCGTGTGGACGCCAGCCGCTGGCCGGACATCAATGTACCCGGAAACTGGGAGTTGCAGGGATTCGGCACGCCCATCTACGTGAACCATCCCTATGAGTTCTGTTCTTCGGGCTATTCTCCTTATTGGGACAAGCCCAATCCTCCATACGTTCCCCAAGAATGGAATCCCACCGGCACCTACCGCCGCGAGTTCACTCTTCCGGGAGACTGGGACGATAAGGAAATTTTCCTGAGTGCCGACGGCGTACGCGGGGCAGCCTTCTACTACCTCAACGGCAAGTTTGTAGGCATGAGTAAAGATGCAAAGACTCCGGCGCGTTTCAACGTCAGCACCATTGCCAAGAAAGGGAAGAATGTCATTGCCATTCAGATACACCGCTTTTCCGATGCCAACTATCTGGAATGCCAGGACTTCTGGCGCATCAGTGGTATCGAACGGGACATTTACTTATATGCCCAGCCTCAAATCCATCTCACGGACTTCAAGGTGGAGTCTCCTTTGGATGAGAACTACCGGAACGGTATCCTCAAGGTAAAGGTGCAGTTTACCAATGAAAGCGGACAAAATTCCCCATTTGTCGTTGGTTACCGCCTGCTGGACAAGAACGACCAGCAGATAGCCCAGTCCTCTACTCAAGTCAGCGGTGACCAAACGGAAGTGGAATTCACCAAGAAGACCATCCAGGAACCCCTGCAATGGACAGCCGAAACGCCCAACCTCTATACCCTCGTCGTCAGCTTGAAGCGCCCGAACGGAGATGTGATTGAAGCGACAAGCTGCAAAGTAGGTTTCCGTACAGTGGAAATCAAGGACAAGCAATTGCTGGTGAACGGGCAACCCATCCTCGTGAAAGGCGTGAACTATCACGAACACAACGAGAACACCGGTCACTATGTCTCCGAAGAACTGATGAAGAAAGACTTCGAGCTTTGGAAGAGATACAATGTCAATACCGTACGCACTTGCCACTATCCCCAGCAGGAACGTTTCTACGAACTCTGCGATGAATATGGTATCTACGTCATCGACGAAGCCAATATCGAAAGTCACGGCATGGGTTACGACTTGCGGGTAGGCGGTACGCTGGGAAACAATCCGCTCTTCATGAATGCCCATCTCGACCGTACCATGAATATGTACGAACGGGACAAGAACCATCCGTCAGTCATCATCTGGTCGCTGGGCAACGAAGCCGGAAACGGATTGAATTTCTACGTCACCTACAACACCTTGAAGACGCTCGACAGCCGTCCCATCCAGTATGAACGCGCACTGTTGGAATGGAATACGGACATCTACTGCCCGATGTACGCTTCCCCTTCCTATCTGGAGAAGTATGCCCGGAACAAGGAGATGACGCGTCCCCTCATTCTTTGCGAGTATGCCCATGCCATGGGCAACAGCCTCGGCAACTTCCAGGAGTATTGGGACATCATCGAAAAATATCCCATCCTCCAGGGTGGCTGTGTCTGGGATTGGGTAGACCAGGGCTTTGCCGCCAAGACTGACGATGGCCGTAAATACTGGACTTATGGCGGCGACTATGGCGAGAACGGCACTCCCTCTGACGGTAATTTCTGCATCAACGGCGTGGTATATCCCGACCGCAGTGTCAAACCGCAGACGGAAGAGATGGGGAAGGTCTACCAGAACATCAAGTTCCTCGACTTCGACAAGCAGACTTCCACCGTGAAAATCCGCAATGATTTCTCTTTCACCAATCTCGACAAGTACGACTTCTACTACATCATCCGCGACCATGGAAAGGAAGTCTACCGTGGCAAGATTGAAAATATCCATGCTGCACCGGGCAAGACGGTAACCACCGGCTTCCTGAACGGCATACCCAAAGAGAAACAGACAACGGGAGATGTGCGTATCGAGTTCTATGCAGCCATCAAGACGGCAGAGCCTTTCCTCCCGGCCGGCACGGTCATCGCACGCGAACAGACCTACGTCCATACTTTCTACAAGAAAGAGGCTACGGCACAGCAGCCCGCCACTTCTAAGGAAGAGGGAAATTTGGTGGCGTTCTCCGGTCCCGACTTCAAAGCCACCTTCGACAAGCAAAGCGGTCTGCTCACCTCCTATTTATACAAGAAGCACGAGTACATACTGAACGGTCAAGGTCCCCGTCCCTTCTTCTGGCGTGCACCGACGGACAACGACTATGGAGCCAACCTCCCCGTCCGCCTCAAAGCCTGGAAAGAGGCAAGCTATCAGGAACCGAAAGCCGAAAGCTTCCAAGTGACTCCGGGCAGCAATGCCACGACAGTAAAGGTGACCTACCGTTTTCCGCAGACAGAGGCCCGTTGGAACATCACCTATAAGATATATGCCAGCGGAGTCATCAAGGTAGACAACCGCTTCATGGCCGAAGGAGACCAAGCTCCGATGATACCGCGTGTGGGCCTGCGGATGCAGTTGCCGGAAAGCTTTACAGACTTGACCTACTACGGTCGCGGTCCGAAAGAGAATTACCGAGACCGCCGTACCTCCCAGTTCATCGGAGAGTACGCCATCCCGGTCAAGGATATGTACGAGCCGTATGTCCGCCCACAGGAGAACAACCATCGCACGGACATCTATTGGTGCGCCCTTACCGATAAGACGCAACGTGGTTTGCTGCTCATCGCCGACCGCACCTTTGAGCTGAACGCCTCCAACTATCCCCTGGAAAGTATGGACAGCGGCGATACGATTGACAACGGCGCTCCGCGTACCGAAAAGACCCATCACCGCCACCTCACCGACCCTCTGCCGGAAAAGATGGTCGATTTGTTCATTGATTACCGCATGATGGGTGTCGGTGGAGACGACAGTTGGGGCGCAACCGCCCATGAGCCCTATCTGATTCGTCCGGGCAAAGAGAACGCCATTGAATACGGTTTCTCCCTTGTTCCGTTCGATAAAAAGGAGGATTATAAATATTTAATCCAGCAATATTGAATTTAATCCCTCCGGATTAAGCTTTTATAAAAAGGATGTAGTAAATTTGCTGCATCCTTTTTACGTTTAAGAACAATAATAATCAAAAGAGAGAAAAATGAAAACAATGACTAAATTTATGTTCAGCGCCCTCTGCGCCGCAGCCATGGTAACTTCCGTTTCTGCCCAGGGAGGGAAAGATATGTTGAGCAATGGAATAAAGTATCTGGATGTGCCATACGTAGCCCATACACTGGAGGCAGATGGTCCCGAGGAACTCGTCATCAACTGCGATGAGGTAGACTGCACCACGCTGGTGGAATATGTGCTGGCAGAGACACTCACTCCCAAATTAGCCGACGGGGACATCTCGGAAAGCGCTTTCGCCGATAACCTGCAAAAAATCCGTTACCGTGACGGTAAAATCGACGGGTACACTTCCCGCCTGCATTATATTGCCGACTGGATAAACAATGGCGTACGCAACGGCTTCCTTCAAGATGTAACGGGCGCCATGAGTCCCGACACCGAACGGTTGTCTATCTCCTACATGTCTTCCCATCCCCAACTTTACAAGCAGCTGGCCAATTCGCCGGAGAACGTAGCCAAAATGAAGAAGATTGAGCAATCCTTGTCCGGCAAGGAAGTTCACTATCTTCCCAAGGCCAACCTCCCCGCCGATGGTCTCCCGTGGATTAAAGACGGCGATATCATAGCCATCACCACCAACACTCCGGGGCTGGACGTAGCCCACATGGGAATCGCTTTCTATGCGGATAACAAACTCCTGCTGGTACACGCTTCCTCTACCGACAAGAAAGTGGTCGTCTCCAAAGTCCCCTTGTCCCAAATGCTGAAAGACAATAATAAGTGGACGGGAATACGGGTGCTGAGGATGAAGAAATAAAATGAAATACTATAATATGGAAAAGGCGATGAAGAATCAAATCTTCATCGCCTTTTCCGTATATAGGATTGTTCGTTCCTATTCCTCCACGACAATATATTCATCAATATTCCGTGTTTCTTTACTGAAGTTCACACCTACTTTCACTAATTTCCTGCCATCCAAGGTATAAGGAATCAGATACCCCTTCTCATCTATTTGCTTCAGAGCTGCGTCGGCTGTACCGTCCAGTTTGAACTCAAAAACATAAATAGCGGTAGGAGTATGAACTACTGCGTCCGCACGACCACGGCTGCTGCGAACCTCGGACCGGATAAACTGTCCCAGCAAAGTAAACACTACATGAAAAATAACCTGATAATGGCATTCCGTATCATCACTCAACTCGTACGGAATACCGGAGAAGAATATCTTAAGACGCTCCATAAACGCCTCCACATCTCCACTCTTCAATTCACGCATGAATTTAGCGATGTGGAAACCAGTTTCATCATTGGATACATTGGTATAATAGGGTACCAAAAAATTCAGAAAGCCGTAACGAACCTCATCATTTGGAAAGCCTAAAGTGTATAGCTTCACATCATCATCATACCCTTTTATGGTCAAATAACCACTTTGATAAATCATCGGAAGAGGATTATTTGTTTCCGCACGATATTCAGAGAAAGCGGAAGCCAGCACTTCCACTCCATCTATCAATAGACGTATATCGTAATCACTCTGCTTCAGCAAGTCAACCAAGTAAGTAGGTGTGCCGGTCTGAAACCAATAGTACCCCATCTCTTCTGCATCAAAAGCATTCAATACACTGAACGGATTGAACATTCCTACACCTTCCGGATGAAAATGGTAACCATCATATTGACGTTCCATCAAATCAATCACTTCTTGTAAAGATATCCCTCTTCGTTTAGCCAGTCTCTCAAGTTCCGGCAGAAAGGTTTTCACCAACTCCTCTTTGGTAATACCACACAAAGCAGCGTAAGGAGACTTCATGCTGATATCATTCAGCTGGTTCAAGTCACTGAATACACTTACTTGCGCAAACTTGGTCACTCCGGTCAGGAAAACAAAACGAAGATAACGGTCAGCGCTCTTCAAGACACCGTAGAACGCTTTCAATATTTTCCGATACTCATCCAGCAAGTTCTCATCCAAGACCGCTTGAAGCAATGGCTTGTCATACTCATCAATCAGCACAACAACCTGCTTTCCTGTCTGCATGCATGCCTGCTCTATCACGTAAGCAAAACGCTCTTCCGGACTACGGTCTTTCTTCTCCTGACCATAGAGCAGCTCCCATTTCTCCAGATACTGATTAAGCATAGCCGTCAGGTCAGCAGCAGTTTCATATTTCCGGGCATTCAAATCCAAGTGCAAAACCGGATATTCTTCCCATTCCTTTTCCAGCTGTTCGATGGCCAAACCTTGAAACAAATCCTTGCGTCCTTGAAAGTAGGCTTCAAAGGTAGAAAGAAGCAGACTCTTGCCAAAACGACGGGGACGGCTCAGGAAATAAGGTTTACCTACATTTGCAATTTGATAAACCATAGCCGTCTTATCTACATAGAGATAACCATCCCTACGTATTTCCTCAAAAGTCTGTATGCCTATCGGCAGCTTACGCATCTGTTCCATGTTATTATAACCTGATTGGTGTATGACAAAGGTACAATTTATATTTCAAAAATAAGACGAAAGGCGATGGAGATTTTAGTCTCCATCGCCTTTCATTATTTTACTAATCATCACATTTCAGCATTACTCACGTAGACTGGTGCAATCCGAAATACTTCTTCATAAAGCAGATATAAAGAAAACAAAGTAAAAGAATTATACCTGCCAAATACCAATAACCGTAACCTAAACACATTATATATCCTACGATGATGATTGCCTGCACTGCCATGTAAATAGAAGAAACCATTATATGGGGAATCTTCAGCTCATTCGCCATAATCTGATACAGATGCTTGCGATGCGGCAAACCGATATTC
>ENA-OPWY01000847-OPWY01000847.1-human-gut-metagenome-genome-assembly--contig:-NODE-847-length-14707-cov-1.644417_pt1 | contig 14707 bp, 10 predicted proteins | sample MGYA00241515_ERZ502022 | MGnify/ENA primary metagenome ERZ502022 (study PRJEB25962, sample SAMEA2043045) | human gut metagenome | biome: human gut; feature: human-associated habitat; material: faeces...
ACTGTGAAAATCCGCCGATAAAAATAAACGGAACAAAGAAAAATATTATGCCGTAAAATACGCACCAAGCAATATTTTTAAAATTCTTTTTCTTTCTCAAAAGCAAAAGACCGAATACTACAGGGTAAAGCTTAATTGAAACCGCAATAGCCAAGCAAATATATGCCAAATGCCTTGTCGAAGCCTTTTCGCTGTCATATCCGTAAAGAAAAACAAAAAGCAAGCTTATTACAAGGATTAAAATGTTGCCTCTTTCCAAGAGAAAAATCATAGGCACACTTAAAAACATTGACACGGCGAATAAAAATTTATCAAGCCCATTGCCGATTTTGTATTTTTTTATGCATTTAATCAAAAGCATAACGCACGCAACGGTATAAATTGTAAAAATAATCATACCGAGCGAGGATGCCTTTATTTCCTGTGCAGCAAGCTTAGCAGGGAACAAAAGCGAAATTGCTTTATAAAAAAGCACAACAAGCGGAGGATAAATAACGCCGAATTCATCATAAGCGTCATAAGCAAAGCCGCAGTTATTAACGCTGTTGAAGAAATCCATAAAAACGTCATCGTGATTGAAAAGAACATTTTTTACGGTTTCGCCTTTGGTAACTATACCTGCTATAACAGCCGCCAATGCAAGTAAAATAACACCAATATAGTATATTTTACTTTTTATATCTATTTCTTTAATACTTCTTTTAATCTTTTGATTCATCACTTAATTCCTTTTTGTCCTTATTTTCGTCAAAATTAATTCTTTCCTCTTCAACAACAAGAGGTCGGTTCATAATTCTTGCGTTCATACTCATAATGTATTCACCGAGGAAACCGAGGAAGAAAAGTTGAATACCGCCGATAAACATTGAGCAAATAATTGCAGGAGCAGTACCGCCGGGGAATCTGTCCCACCAAATAAGCTTCATAATAAGATAAACAATTCCGATTAAAAAGCTTAAAATACCGATTCCGAAACCGGCAAACGTTGCAATTCTAAGCCCCATTTTAGTATAAGAAGTAAATGAAAGCATTGCCGCATCATAAAGAGAATAGAAATTGTTATGAGTTTTGCCTGCCTTACGCTTTGGCTGTTCAAACTCGATATCCTTTCTCTTAAATCCAAGCTCGGCAACAATTCCACGAATAAACGGAGTCGGGTCATTAAGATTTTTAAGCACATTGATAAAATCTCTGTCATAAAGGGCAAAGCCTGTAAAATGCTCAATCTGTTCAACCGATGACATTTTTTTAATCATCTTATAGTAGCAACTTCTTGCCCAATACATAAGCTTATTTTCTTTACTTGACGATTTGATTGCACAAACAATTTTATATCCGTTTTCCCATTCTTTTACATACTTTGGGAACAAATTGCGGAATCATCTCAACAGGGTCTTGGAAATCGGCGCAAATAGGAATTACGCAATCGCCGTCAACGTGGAGCATTCCATAATAAGGGGAATTGAACTGACCGAAGTTTTTAGCATTCAAAATAGCCTTGATTTTCGGATTTTTTTTGCAAATTTCCCTAATCAGCGGACGGGTATTATCCGTAGAGCAGTTATCCATAATAAGTATTTCATAATCATACTGAGGAAGCTCCTCGGTAATTTCCTTAACAACGGCATTGCAAATTTGAACAATATTTTCCTGCTCGTTGTAGCAAGGAATCATAATTCCTATTTTTTTCATATTCTTTCTCCTTTTAACATCTAAAGAGTTTTTGAAGCAATTTAACTAAATATTTATTAATAATATTGAGTATAAATGAAGCCACAAGAGAAGCGGCGATTACACAAATACAAAATACTAATTTATTTTCAATTTTTAATCGTCCCATTTGGAACATATAATAAAACAATCCGTGAATAAGGTAAAGTTCAAATGAAACCTTTCCTATACCCCCCCAGATTTTTTTACAGCCAATTTGAATTGACGAATAAGCAACCGCAACGCATATAGGAATAATACACGTAAGAACACAATACTCGGCAGTATTTATATGTCCGCCGATATCCGTATTATATTTCAAAACACCGAATGCCGCAAGAAGCGAAAACAATATAACTCCTAATACCGACACAACTATACCTTTATGTGATTTAATAACTTTATCTATCAGTTCTTTCTTATATCCGTAAAGTGTGCCGACTATTATTGAAAAATTTTGCATATACCAAGCAGTATACCAACCTTTAAATTGTGCAAGATAAAACATAAGAACTGTAAAAGCAATCACAAGCAAACTGAAAAAGCCTATACCTTCTTCAATGTTTTTACATTTCTTAAAGCTGATATAAAAGAACAAATAAAAAACAAATAAAACAATAACAAACCAAGAATTAACTACAATTGTATAACCATGCTCAAAAAATGCTGACACAATCCCTTTAAACGAAACTTTGTATTCATCATAATATTTAAAGCCAAGATTACCTTGTGCATATCTAAAATAGATTACATAAATCAGCGCCGCAACAAAATACGGTATAGCTAATTTTATTGTATGCCTTTGAATAAATTTATTCAAATAACTGTCGCCCTTATTTTTTAAAGCGGTAATCATTCCATAACCTGACAAAAAGAAAAATACAGATACAGCAAACGCTGTTATTTCAGGCAGTAATTTTGCTTGAGTAACTCCGCCGATATGAAGCAATACAATACTCAAAGCGCACGCACCTTTTAATGCCAACGTATTATCTTTACTTAAATAATTCTTATTAAAGCCATTATCATATCTTTTTGCACCGACAAAAAGGAGCGCTAAAACAGGTATTAATATTAAATCAGCCATTATTTTGTTCCTTATACCATTCAACAGTATTTTTTATTCCTGTTTTGAAATCGACTTTAGGCTCAAAGCCGGTATCTCTTTTCAAATCGTCAATATCTGCGCAAAGATACATTACCTGATTAGGAAAATAGTCAACTGCGCCGAAATTACATTTAGCGCTTGGGCAGGCAATATCACGAATATCGGTTATATAATCCTTAAGACTTCTTGTTTTGCCAGAGCCGACGGTATAAATTGCGCCGTCTTTGCCCTTTTCGGCGGCAAGGAAAAATGCGTTTGCGATATCGCCGTTATAAAGGAAATCCCACTGCTGCTCGCCGGGGGTAAAGTCGCAATCCTCACCGTTTAAAAATTTGATAATCGTACTCATAACCATAGTATGCGCACCGTCACCGGGGCCATAAGCAGACAAAATTCTGCACCAAATATGCCTTATACCGAGCTGAGAGCAAAGAATCCTGCTCATTTTGCCTGCTGCAAGTTTAGCAATGCCGTAGCCGTTATTAGGATTGGTAGGAGAATCGGGAGCAACCTTTTGCCCGTTTTCAAGCCTGCCGTTTTCAGCCTGACTGCCTGCGCCTACGAAAACATCACAGCCAAATCTTTTAGCAAGCTTAACCGCTTCAAGCTCGTTTTTAATATTATTAGATTGCAAGAACATATTGTCCCTATCCTTACCGTAAGGGCCTGCCCACGCAAGATGAAAGAAAGCATCATATTTTTCATCATTTTCATTTTGAAAATCTGCCATTTCATCAAGCGAGCAATATGCAATTTTAACAAGAGGGTTTGAAGGAATTTTATTAACCCTGCCGCCCTTGCGAACAAGGACAAGGGTTTCAACCCCCTTACTTATAAGTTTATTAACAAGTGCCGTACCGACAGCGCCGGTTGCACCAGTGACAATAGCTTTTTTCATAATTGTATCACTCCTGTGACGGAACATAAATGTAATATAATTGTTTCGTATGATTTTCACCAACTTTTGTGTCAGTTACAAACGTTTTAACCAATGTATATTTTTTCAACGCATTTTGATAATCAGAATTCATATTTTCAGTCAAAATATCCACGGCTTTATTATCTATAACGAAAGCACTTGATGTATCACTGTTCATTGAATCTATATAGGAATGAGCATTTGATTTATAAAACCAATCTATTTGCTCGCACGCTGAATAATTAGTTTTTTCATGATTGATTTCATTAACAAAAGCGGCCCAATAAATAAAGAGACGAGGATTTTCTCCATTATTTTCATTTGTTGCCCAATCATTGATGTTATATGCAACTTCATCTATGTCATTATGATTCTCATTGTCGCTGTTTCCAACCCATTTTAAATCAAACGAAGAATTTGAACCGCTTAAAACATTATCACCGATTACCATTACAGGATTTGCTACGCAAAAAGAAATAACTAAAAAACAGCAAAGCAATTTAATATACAACATAAATCTATCATTACGCTTTTCTTTTTTTTGAGTAAATGAGGTTCGGTTTCTGGCTAAAAAATCATCTGCCGCAACAGCACATATCAAACACGTAATAAACAAAAGCGTGTAAATATTAGTTGAATAACTGCGCCCTACAAAATACGAAAAAGCGCAAAATCCATAAATTGCAAGCACAAACAGTGCGGTCGAAATACGTGTATCGGCAATTTGTTTTTCGCCCACTCTTTCACTTTTCAATTTAGGCAAGGCGGAATACAGAGCATAAACAAGCACGATAATATAAACAATCCACAATCCGAATGAAATAGGCAACATATAGAACCCTGTGCCCTCAAATGCCAATATTCCAAAAAACAATTCATTAATGCCAAGTGCTTGACCACTTCTCAAATAAGTAATTAATTGTACCGTACAAATAAAAATTAAAATTGAAACAATTGCACAAAAAATTTGCGCAAAAATTGTTTTCCATATTTTCGGGTCGCCGAACGTATACAAATACGCTTTTTGCAAAATAACATATCCTGCAAAAACGATAATACATATTATTCCGCTTTCAAAATTACAAAACAAGGCAAGAGCAATTGAAGCCCACGCAACTGCAGCTATTATATGTTTTGCTTTTCTGCTTTTTGTAGCGTAATGAATAGAAATTAAAAACAATAGAGATATCGGGAAAAAGAGCGAAGCGGGAAATATTGAAAATAATAATTGCCGCAATAAAGCAGATTTAGCGGTCCCAACGTACAGGCAGAAAGTGACATCAAAAAAGCAATGGTTTTGTTTTGAATAAACACATAGGAAAAAGAAAAAATTTCAAAACTCATAACACACAAGGCAATTGCAATCATTAAAGACATATTCGCCTGTGTTACGCCACCGATGATTTTTAAAAAAGCAACGGCGATATAAGGATAAAATCCATAAATACTGTTAAAATCGACGCCGATTGTTTTTGAACTAAAAACGTTATAAATAGGATACCACCAAGCATAGTAATGATGAACCAAATAGTCACGGTTTGATGAAGCGTAATTTTTTGAAATCAACTTTGCAAAAACATAAGCAATAAACGCCAAGGCAAGCAAAAAATATAAGCATCCTACATTTTTCTTATTTCTACTGCCAATTAATATAAAAACAACTGATACAACTAATGATATAATCATTGCAATTGCCAAATTGCCGCAAAAAAGATTTAATGATATTGACGAATAGGATGTATCTGAATACAACAGAATTATCAAAACCAAAAACGCTAACGTCAAAAATATTGCGAAATTTATAAGATTAAGCATTTTTTGACTAAAAAACAAACTGTTGTCAGAACGTTTTTTTATTAACGGAATAAATACCATATAAAGTACAGGAAACAAAACCGTTAAAATCATATATTGCAGTGTTTCCGCTCTTTCCGGGCGGCATTGCTTAAAAGCACCACTGAGCATTAAATTCTCAAGTGCTTGCATATCAACCTTGTCAGGTATTTTTGACAAAGCGACACCAACAATAAAACACACAAAAATTGACAATACGAGGGAATATACATTAACCAGTGTTTTTCTGATTTTGCTTTCCATATTTACATATCCTTTTCTTCCTTTTTCTTAGCTCTGAATGCCCAAAATTTATTAAGCACGAAGTTAAGCGGAATTGTAATCAAAAGATTAAGAACAGGAGCGACATAATCGCTTATATGGCAAATCGAAGTAAAGAACCAAAGGAGAATATTATGAAGCACCAAGCCCGTTCCCGCATACGAGAGGAAAAGCTTGATAAAAGCCTGCAAAGGCGAGCGCTGCTCCTGATCCTCCTTTTTGAAAACGTAGCTGTTGTTCCAATAAAACGCATTAGCCACGCTCAAAATAAAACCGATTACACTTGCCACATATTTATTAACGTGGAAAGGGACAAGAATATAATAGGTTGCATACGAAATGACGGTATTTGAAAGGCCGACAAGCCCGAATTTAACGAACTGAACAAAACCGTTCCAAACGTCATCCTTAATTTCAACCTTTGTAATTTTAGTAAATACTCTGCGGCACCAATCCATAATCACTCTGATTATATGCCAGCACCACGCCGCAATTTTAATTAACATAAAAATTCCCTACCGTTTTTTATTCATCATCAAGAGGCTTAATATAAAGATTTTCCCTGAGTTCCTCACGTGGTAAGAACGGTGCAAGGTCCTCAAGCGGAGGGCTTACAATCGTTCCGTCGTCAAGCCTTCTTGCGCTGCTCTTAGGCTCCCAAACCTGAATTGTATCCGTAAATATTTCGCAAAATGCAAATCCCGGTTTTGCAAGCACTTCATCAACAACTTTTTTCATATCGTCATTATTATGAGCGCTGTAATAAGGGAAGCCGAAAGCCTCGGCAATCTTTGAAAATTCAGGGAATGAAAGGTCGTGCGATTCAGGACCGATACCGACTTTAGTATGCTCTGAAAAAATGTTATTTTGAGTAAGCCTGATTGAATGATAGCCCTGATTATTAATAAGGAAAAGCTTAATCGGAAGATTGTTTGTAACAACAGTCTGAAGCTCTTGAAGATTCATCATAATAGAGCCGTCGCCCTCAAGGCATATTGTATCTTTTCTTCCGTCGGCAACACAAAGACCGATAGCGGCAGGCAAGCCATATCCCATACTTGCAATTGCACTGTTAATAATAAATCTTGTGCCGCTTTTCATAGTATAGTTTTGGTGGCCTACCACGCAACAAGCGCCGTTTGATACTGCAGTATAACTTTCCTCAGGAAGTTGGTCACTCAAATACTTAATAAATGCAAATACATTTGCAAATTCACCGCCGTTATTCCAATGCCTGTCAAGAGTTACAGGATATTTATGCTTCCAATTTTGGCAAATATCAAGCCATTTTTGATTAGTAAATACTTTATCTTCAGCAATTTCATTAACTTTTTCAAGAAAATCTTTAGCATCTGCCCAAACAGCCTTATCAACGTGGAGAGTATGCTTCATCATTTCCGATTTATCAATATCAACCATAATAACCTTAGCTTCTCTTGCCCAGGTATCATAGCCGTAGCCGACCTGACGAATAGAAATTCTTGTGCCGATAGCGATAACAAGGTCTGAATTTTGCACAGCAAAGTTGCCGGGACGGTCACCCATATTGCCGCCCCTGCCGACATAAAGCTCGTCGTCATTTTCAATAAGGTCAACACTGTTCCAATATGTTACAACCGGAACATTGAGCTTTCTGATTGCTTTTTTAAATTCGTTATATCCGCCTGAAAGACGAATACCGCCGCCGGCATAAATAACCGGTCTTTCGGCTTTTCTTATCTCATCAAGAACATACTCAACCTCGCTGTCAGCCACGTGCGGCGGAAGAAGAGCGTCATCCTCTGATGCATTGTAAGTTTTAACAAGGTCATCTGTTTCAATAACAGTACCCTGAATATCAACAGGAACATCAAGCCAAACAGGGCCCGGTCTGCCTGTTGTTGCAAGGTGCCAAGCCTTTTCGCAAGCATAGCGGATATCCATAGGGTCTTCAATCATAACCGCATACTTAGTCATAGGCTCAACAGATTTAACTATATCATACTCCTGGTCGCCGAGCGAACGCAGGTTAATTTCAGGATTTAAAGTTTTAGCATAGCGGGAAGTAGTTGTATATTTTACCTGACCCGAAACTATAAACATAGGAATTGAATCAAGCCAACCGCCGCAAACACCGGTAAGAGCGTTAATTCCGCCGGGGCCCGATGTTACGCAAACAAGCGCAATTTTATTTTCAAGCCTTGCATAAGCCTCTGCGGCAATTGCGCAAGCCTGCTCGTGATGATTGTATGTGGTGTGCAAGCCTTCCTGATGGCCGAAAGCATCATTCAAATGCATTGCACCGCCGCCGACAACCGAAAAAGCGTCGGTTACGCCGTGGTCAACAAGAAACTGCGAAATATAATTTGCAACTTTAATTTTCATTATATAAATTCTCCCTTATGTCATTATTTATTATGGCGATAAGAAATTAAATAAAATCTCCATTCACAAAAGCAAGCCTTACCCTCAAAATTTTAAAAATAAAGAGGGCAAAGCCTTGCTTAAAAACATTTAAATTAAAGATTTACTGCCTCAATAATTGTTTTAGCCATATAATCAATCATTTCGTCAGTCATTCCCGGATATACACCAATCCAGAAGGTATTGTTCATAATGCTGTCTGTAACCGAAAGGTCGCCGATTACTCTGTAACCCTTACCCGACTTTCTCATTTCGTCAAATACAGGCTGCTTTGTAATATTGCCGGCGAAAAGCATTCTTGTTTGAACGCCATGGTCCTCGCAATACTGAACTACTGTATTTTTAGAGGTGCCCTCTTTACAAGTGATAAGGAAACCGAACCATGAAGGAGTGCTGTTTTGGGCAGGAACAGGAAGAATAAGCTTGTCGGATACAGCTTCAAGAGCCTTATGAAGTCTGTCAAAATTATGGCGTCTTCTTTCAACAAATGAAGGGAATTTTTCAAGCTGAGCGCAGCCTACTGCCGCCTGCATTTCAGTTGCCTTAAGGTTAAATCCAAAGTGTGAATATACATACTTATGGTCATAGCCGAGAGGAAGCTCACCGTATTGCTTATCAAAACGATGACCGCAAAGGTTGTCCATACCTGACGGGCAAACACAATCACGTCCCCAATCACGCATTGAGCGTGCAATCTTGTTAAGAAGCGGGTCGTTAGTATAAACAGCACCGCCCTCACCCATTGTCATATGGTGCGGAGGATAGAAACTTGATGTGCCGATATCTCCGATTGTACCGGTGAATTTTTCCTCGCCGTCAATTACATATTTACTGCCGAGTGCATCGCAGTTATCCTCAATAAGCCAAAGGTTATGCTTAGTACAAAAATCCTTAACAGCCTGAAGGTCAAAAGGATTGCCGAGTGTATGAGCAATCATAACTGCCTTGGTTTTATCGCTGAGTGCTGCTTCAAGCTGTGAAGCGTCGATATTATACTGCGGAATTGTTAAATCAACAAATACAGGAACTGCGCCGTACTGAATAATAGGAGCTACAGTTGTAGGGAATCCTGCTGCTACAGTAATAACCTCATCGCCTCTGTTTACTCTTCTGTCACCGAGAAGCGGCGAAGTAAGCGTTGCAAAAGCAAGAAGGTTTGCAGATGAGCCTGAGTTTACAAGTGAAACATATTTAACGCCGAGATATTTGCCGAAGTCCTTTTCAAACTTATCGCAATATCTGCCGGCTGTAAGCCAAAACTCAAGAGCCGAGTCAACAAGATTTGTCATTTCTTTATTATCAAACACACGGCTTGCATAAGGGATTCTGTCGCCCTCTTTATATGGCGGTTTTGCCTTAAATTTGTCGCAGTATTCCGCAACCATTGCAAGTATTTCTTCTTTTGCCTGTTCCTCTGTCTTATTTTCTAACATTCAGTCAGTCCTCCAATTCAAAAAATTCATTAATTTGTTTATCCATAATAGCGGAAATATCTCCGCCGTCAAAATATACTTTGGTCCATTCAACAATCTTTTCAACTGCCTCTTCAACGCTCCAGCGTGGCTGCCAGCCGAAAACTGTTTTAACCTTAGTTGTATCAAGCCTTAAAAAGTTAGCCTCGTGAGGCGCATTAGCCTCGCTTACATCCTTCCAGCTTGCACCGTCGCCCCAAAGCTTGCAGAAAAGAGTAACAAGCTCACCCGTAGTTCTGCAATCGCAATCATTAGGACCTACATTATAATATCCCTCGAGCTCGTGATTTTTATATTGAGCCTCAACTATCATAAGATAAATTTTAAGCGGCTCAAGCACGTGCTGATAAGGCCTTGTCGAATTAGGATTACGAACAATAATAGTATCGCCTTTTTCAACCGCCCTTACACAGTCGGGAATAATTCTGTCATTTGCAAAGTCACCGCCGCCGATAACATTACCTGCCCTTGAAGTAGAAACAGCAACACGGCCATCGGTAAAAAATGACTTTTTATAGCTGTGAGTAACAAGCTCAGAGCAAGATTTACTGTTTGAATAAGGGTCATATCCGTCAAGCGGCATATCCTCTGTAAAAGCGACGTTAGTTTCCTGATTTTCATAAACCTTGTCCGTCGTGATATTAAGGAAAGACTTAACGCAATCAAAAAGCCTTACACACTCGCAAATATTTACTGTGCCCATTACGTTGGTTTCATAAGTGTAAACAGGCATTTTATAGCTGTCACGAACAATCGGCTGAGCGGCAAGGTGGAACACAAGTTCCGGCTGCTCCTTTTCAAAAACTTCTTTAAGCTTATCAAGGTCACGAATGTCCGCAATATATGACGTCATTTCCTTTTTAATACCCGAAAGTTCAAAAAGACTCGGATTTGTAGGCGGGTCAATTGAATAACCTACTACATTTGCACCGGCATTTACAAGAATTTTGCAAAGCCAAGAGCCTTTAAAGCCCGTATGACCTGTTACAAGCACTTTTTTTCCTTTATAAAACGATAAATCCATATTTTTTACCAAACCTTCCACGGAGCAGTGCCGTTTGCCCACATTTCTTCAAGCTGCATCTTCTCTCTTAAAGTATCCATAGGCTTCCAAAAACCGTTATGAATATATGCGTCAAGCTCGCCCATAGAAGCAACTGTTTCAAGAGGAGCCTTTTCAAATACTGTTGAATCGCCCTCAATAAAATCGAAAATCTTAGGTTCAAGCACCATAAAGCCTGCATTGATGCGGCTGCCGTCCATATCGCTCTTTTCTCTGAACGAAGAAATGGTAAGGTCGTCCTCAATGCCGAGGCAACCAAAACGCTGACCTACCGAAACAGCAGTCATAGTTGCAATATGGCCGTGTTCCTTATGAAATTCAACAAGCTTGTTAATATCAACGTCTGCAACGCCGTCGCCGTAAGTAAGCATAAAAGGCTCATCGCCGATATAAGGCTGAATACGCTTTACTCTGCCGCCTGTCATTGTATCAAGGCCGGTATCGACAACAGTAACCTTCCAAGGCTCTGCATGCTCGCTGTGAACAGTCATTTTATTAGATGCGGTAAAATCAAATGTAACATCTGAGCAATGAAGAAAATAGTTAGCAAAATATTCTTTAATTGCATATTGCTTATAGCCTGCGCAAATTACAAATTCGTTATATCCGTAATGGGAATAAGTTTTCATAATATGCCAAAGGATAGGATAGCCACCGAGCTCAATCATAGGCTTCGGCTTGTTTTGGCTTTCTTCGCTGATGCGGGTACCGTATCCGCCTGCAAGAATTACTACTTTCATTTTTAACCTCCGTTATGTTTATGCCGAATAAAATAATATATATTCTGACATATTATTATAATAAACCATTTACAGTTTAACATATCAACATACTCTTTGCAACAAAAATATTTTTCGTTCTGCAAAAATCGAGCATATTCGGCGCTTTTACAAATCATTTAAAAAAGCTTGTGATAAATCAAAAAAGCAAAAGGAATAATGTAAATTGCAACGCCTGCAACGCAAAATGCCAATGAATAAAGCACATAAACAAACGAGCAAAGCGCCTTTGGAGCAAGCCTTTCTTTTCTTCTAAGAATCAAAACGACAGCAAAAAGCACGGCACTTACAACACTTATTATCATGCCGGTTTTAAAGCCTGTCGGAATAAATTTCATTGAAATATTATTGCTTTCGCCGTTTAATTCAACCGCAGTCAAAAGCGACATAACACTTCTGACTTCGGCATTTTTGCCGTTTACTTCGGCACTCCAACAGCCGTTATATTGCAAGGGAATCAGCAATACTTTATCTTTGTTTTCAGCCTTTACATTCTTAATATCAAGCGAATAATTTTGAGCAGAAACGTCGCCAAAATTGTTATACATATCGCAAACCTTTTGAAGCTTTTCAAGGCTCATAAGACCAATTTCAACGCCGAAATTTTTATTTCTTATATCATCGTCGCCGAGATTATTTTTCCTAAAATTCTTTTTGTCTTGATACTTGCCCTCTTTAAGCTCAAGCCTTATTTCGACCTCTTTATCCCCCAAATCGCCGAGGCAAATAAGATTTCTGTTAAATCTGCCGGGATACTTTTTTGCTTTTTCCCTGTCAATCGACGGTATTCTTAAAGTCTTACCGTCAACGTAAATCCTTACTCCGCCCGCACCGTCAAGCTTAAAATAGGAAATATTGCCCCTTTTTGATTTAAAGGTATAAATTTCCGTTTCATCCGTCTTTGATTTAAGTGCAAGATTTCCGTTTTCAACTATATTTTCATCAGTCGAGGTAAGGGATTTATAAAGCTGATTGTTAAGCTCCATCCAATTTGCATTTTCAACCTTAATATCCAAAATGCTCTTATCAACAGCCATTGCATAAGGCAAGGTATATTTGCACTTATAGTAATTATACCCTTTTTTCTTGGAAATTTTATCGTAAAGCTCAGGGCTTTCGCTTTTAACTGAAAGAACATTTTTAATGCCCAAAATCGCATCAGTAAAAGCAGTTCCTCCGCTGTCATGAAGGCGTGTGTATTCACTGCTGTAGCCAAGTGAAATAAGCGAGCTTTGAATATCGGACGGAATAAGATGAGTCCAATCGGCAAGCGTTGCTCTTTGCATAATTGTGCCGTAATTGCAGTTTAAAGTAGTGCCTACTGTTTTAATTCTGTCTGTTTTTGAAGTTTCGATATCAAGCTTTTTGACAAGTGACTGCGACGTTGAAATATACTGAGGATTATGCTCTTTTTCAAGCATATCCGTCTGCCAATAAGGAATAAAAATCATGCTCAAAGCAAGCGTTTCGGCAAGCACAAGCGAAAGCGCCGTTTTGTAATCAACCACCTTGTTTTTACTGCAAAAAATAACAAGATAAATTGATATCAAAACAGGCATTGCATAAAGCACGGAATACTTAAATTCATAAGCGCCGTCAAGCTTTTTAAGCACAAAATACGTTAATACCATAAGGCAAACAAACAAAGCAAAATTGAATAAAACAAGCAAAGCGTTTTTTCCTGTTTTTTCGTTAAAATCGAGCTTATTTAATTTTAAATATTTTGAATAATATCCTGCTGCCCAAACAAACGAAAATGCAAGCGCATAGCCCATTCTCATAGGAAAATATTTATAATCGCCGAAATGCATTAACGCATTGGCACCTTCACAAACGATAAGCACGGCAAGAAGCAAAATATTAAGCACAAAAAAGACATTGATTTTCTTGTTTTTTCTGTTTTTAATTATACCCAAAATCATTACGGCAAGCGGTAAAGAAACGCAAAACAGCATTGCCCATTTATCGTCACTCTTGCAAACATAAGTTCTTACGATTTCAAGATACTGTTTTACGATTTGTGAAAAATCAAAACCCGTTTCACTCAAAAATCTTTCGCTTGAAAGAGTTTGCGAAAGCTTAGGCAAAAGAACAACACCGGATAACCCAAAGCCCAAAGCGGTTGAAAGTCCGAGTTCAAAGGCACGTCTTTTTCTGTTTTCTTTATTGTCTATTGTTTTAATATACAAAAAGCTCATAAAGAAAACGTAAAAAACAAGCAAAATAAAAACATAGTATCCGCAAAATACATTAAGCACCGTCATTAATACATAAGGCAAAATTTTGCCTTTTTTCATAAGTGCATACCATGCGAGCATATAAAGAGGAAAAAGCAAAACGGTATCCTGCCATGCATTCGTGTAATACATAACGGAAAAACCGCAAAAGGCATAGCAAATTGACAAAAGAGTTGTCATAAACGGTTTAGCTTTAGTTGCTTTTTTTAAAAAAATCGCAGAGGTGAAAGCCGAAAGCGAAAAAGTCATTATGACATAAAGACCCATCGCTTTTCCCACAAAGCGCCTCGGCAAAACAAGAAGCGCAATCCAAAATACAGACAGCGAAGCGTTTGCCGTATCGTTAACACCTAAGCCCGAATACCAATTAAAGCAAAGCGCCGTATCCTTAGTGTGCAATGCATCCCAAATATGATAAAAATTAGGTATAATCCCCTGCGCCATATCATAGTATTCAACATTATTGCTTCCGAAAGGATATATTTTTCCAATTATAAAACAGGCAAGAAGTATTGCCGCCGTTATGAACGGTGCAAGCAATAAGTCATAATTTTTTCTGATACTGATTTTGTATTTATCGTGCATAAAATTTTCCTCGACTTTGTTAATATAAACAGTATAACACAATGAATTTTATTTTTAAAGAGTTAATGTAAATACAACATATATCCTTAACAAAAAGCATGTATCGCAATACCTTGTGTATATATAATTTTATACAGTAAATTTTAAAAAACGCTTTACTTTTGGGTAAGATAATGTTATAATTGTCTAAAATCCCGATGCAATTGTATTATTTAGATTGAGGTGTATTAATTATGAAAAAAATCATTTCATTAGTTATTGCAGCTATGATGGCTGTATCTATGTTTGCAGTAACCGTTCCAGCTATGGCAGCTAA
>ENA-OPWY01000864-OPWY01000864.1-human-gut-metagenome-genome-assembly--contig:-NODE-864-length-14514-cov-2.960647_pt1 | contig 14514 bp, 9 predicted proteins | sample MGYA00241515_ERZ502022 | MGnify/ENA primary metagenome ERZ502022 (study PRJEB25962, sample SAMEA2043045) | human gut metagenome | biome: human gut; feature: human-associated habitat; material: faeces...
GCAGGACGGCGGCTGCCTGTCCACGCCTTGCCGCCCGCAAGTCCGGCGTTCGTCCAGCCTGCGGCGCGTAGGCTTGCGCCGCTTTCGGTGTCTAAGGTATAGGTGACAATTTTGTGGTAGCCCATCGCCCGCGCAGCCCGTGCCGCTGCCGCATAGAGGATGCTGCAAGCGTTCTTCGTGCCATCGCTGCACAAGCGGTTGACTTCCAACGTAAAGCCGTCGTCCAAATAGCGGCTCACAGGCCGTCCCACAATGGCAACGGCACAAAGCCGCCCATTTTCAGCACAGCCAATGGAAAACTTGTGTCCGGCAACGGGCTTGTGGTGGCGGTGATGCTGCCGCACAAACTCGTTCGCCTGCGCAAGAGAAACGGGAATCAGCGTCAGCATAGCCGTCCTCCTTAGTTGTACGGCGGTCTGGCGTAGGCGTAGAAATGCGCCTGCCAATAGCTGCTGTTCAGGTTGGAATAGGAAATCGGATCTCCGCAATGGATCATCATGGAATTGCCGACGTAGATTCCCACATGGCTAACGCCCGGAGTATCGTATGTCCCGACGAAAAACACGAGGTCGCCCGGCTGCGGGTTGGAAACAGGGGTGGAAATATTGTAAAGCCCCTGTGCGCCCAGTCTGCCCGTATTGCACACGCCGCTGTTTGTCAGCACCCAGCTCACGAAGCCGGAGCAGTCAAAGGAGGTGGACGGGCTGCTGCCGCCCCACACATAGGGGTACCCTAAATATTTTTCGGCTTCTGTGATAACGGCGGCAAAGGTTTCGTCCTCCATTGCAGAGGGCGGGATCTCATATCCCTCTGGGCGGTTTGTGATGTACTTGGGGATATACTCGCTATCCCCGAACAGCTCCGGCTTGTTGCCCAACACCGACATATACAGCGCATATTTGGACAGCGTTTCTTCGTCCATGATATAAACGGGGATATGCGAGAGATTGAAGTTTTCCAGCTCGACGGCGCAGATGTAGTAGTTATACGGAACTTCTACCTCATACTCATTGCCCTCGCTGTCCGTCCGGGTAACGGTGCGGTAGCGCACCTCGGTCACGACGGTTTCTGTGAGAATATATTGCTTTTCAAAGAGCATTTGCAGCGTCCCCTGCACCTCGCTTGCCGTCCATGCGCCGTCATGCAGCGCGGAGAGGATCGATGCCAGGACATAAGGATCGTGTTTGATCTCGTCAAGGTCATAGTGGTATTCGTCGTAATCATGGGTGCGTTCATAGGTGTCGAGATATTCTTGCAGCTCGGCTTCCAGCGCACAGTAGGCGGCTTCGGCGGCAAGAATGTCCGCGTCCTCCGACTGATAGCTGGATGCCGCCACACCGCCGCCAGCCGCGCCCACCAGCGCAGAGCAGGATTGCAGCCCGCCGATCAGCATGACAATCAGCAGGAAACCAGCCAGAACGACCAGCACACCTTTCCAATGGCGGGCAACGAACTCGGCTGCTTCCTTTGCCTTTTCTGCCGCTTTTTTCGCTGCCGTCGCCGTGGCTTCTACGGTTTTTTCGGCGCTTTTGGCGGTTGCCTGCGCGGTGCTGCCCGCAGCCTTTGCCGTTCTTGCAGCCTTGGCATACTCACGCTTTAGACGCTGCTTCTGGAAAAAGCGATTAAGCGGATTGCCGGAGAGCATTTCAGGGTTATCATGCAGCGCCTTTTGGTAGAGATATTCTGCATTGGCATTTAAGGCTTTGCGCTCGGCCTTTTCCGCAGCGCGGTAGGGTTTCAGCTTGCGGTGACGGCGCTCCCAGCGAATTGCACCGCCTGCGCCATGCTCGGCAAATTCCTCTGCCTTATGCCCGCTTTCCACACCGACGTTTTCATGCTCGACCTCATGGATTTTTCCGTGCGCCTGTACTGCGACCTCCCGCAGCGGACGGCCTAACGGATTCGGTTTCAGCTTGGGCGGGGACTTATCCACGGTATCAAAGCGCAGTTTGATCTTGGCTGTGCCGCTGACTTCATCAAAAACGCGCTCCTTGCGCAGCACCCGTTTCTTGGGGATCGCTGTCTGCGCCGCATCCAGCTTGTCGGCGGCCTTTTCCGCACGGTGGATATGCTTGTGCAGCTCCGGCGCGGCGCGTTCTTCCTCGGAAAACTGCAAATGGGATGCAGAATACCGCTGCTGCGCCGCGTCGCGGGACATCTGCGCTACCTGCCGCGCCTTGTGCGCGTTATGCTCTGCGGCTGCACGGTCAATGAGCTTTTCCACTGTACCACCCGGCGCGGCGGACGTTGGAATATCCTGCGGGATATGGGAAATGGGGCTGCCACTCTGCGGCTGAAACGGCTCGGCGCTAGGCTGCTGCGGTTTTGGCTGCTCCTTTTCCGGCTCTTTTTGCTCCTGTGGGCGGAGCTGCCGCCCGTGCTTGGGGGCGGCCTCTGCCGAATTCATAGGTGCGTCGCGTTTTCCCATCTGGACAGGCTGCCCATCCGGGGAAAGCTGCTTTTCCGCGTCACGCTCGGAAATATGGATTTCTTCACCCGTGGTCTGATTGTCCAGCACCGCGCCGTCGCGGGTCATGCGCTGGGTGAGCTTATCGCGGGGCTTAAATTCTTTCAATGGGTATCACCTCCGATCCGTTCCCGTGCAAGGGAACAAAACTCCGTGTTCAGTTCAATGCCGATGTAATGCCTGCCGTGCCGCTTCGCCGCAAGCCCCGTTGTGCCGCTGCCCATGAACGGATCAAGGACAATGCCGCCCTTGGGACAGCCCGCCAGAATACAGGTTTCTGCCAGCAGGGGCGGATAGGCGGCAAAATGCCCGCCCTTGTAAGGCACGGTGTTGATAAACCACACATCGCGCTTTGCCCGGACGGGTGAGATCATGTCGTCGGTGATGCTGCCTTTTTCCCTCGGCTTATTGATATTCTGTGTCTGCGGCTGTCCCGGCACGGGTGCGGAATACTTGCCCACGCCGCGCCCAGCCTTTTTGCGCAGGGCGGTCGTGGGGGCAATGGGTTCAGCAATGGCAAGCCAGTCATAGAAATAACGTCTGCTCTTGGTGAACATGAAAATATGCTCATGGCTGCGGGTGCAGCGGTCTTTGGTACTTTCCGGCATAGGATTTCCCTTTGCCCAGATTATGTCGTTGCGCAGATACCAGCCGTCGGCGCGGAGCGCAAAGGCCAGCATCCACGGAATCCCGATCATGTCCTTTTGCTTGCAGCCCCGCACCGCTTGGCAGAGGGAAATGCTCTGCCCGTTGCGTCCCTGCGGATATTTGGGGTCGCGGGTATCGCCCTTGCTGCCTGTGCCGCAATAGCTGTCTGCGATATTTACCCACAAAGTTCCATCCGGGCGCAGCACCCGGCGCACCTCGCGGAATACCGCTGTCAGCCGCGAAATGTATTCCTCCGGCGTAGCTTCCTGCCCGATCTGTGCGTCCATGCCGTAATCCCGCAGCCCGTAGTAGGGCGGCGAGGTCACGCAGCAATGAACGCTGCTTTCCGGCAGGGCTTTCAGCATATTCAGACTGTCGCCGCAGAGGATGGTATCAAGCTCCATCGTCATACGCCGTTCACCTCGCTCGGCTTGGTGGACATGATGCGGTAAAGCTCGGTGTCCCGTGGGAACTTATCTGCAAAGGGCAGGATCACATTTTCAAAGAACAGCAGTCCTTCGCCGGGGGGAGAGTTGGTAACGAACTTTAGCTGCTCCGGCGAGATATTCAGACGTTCGGCAAGAATTTTGCGGTCGCCCGCCGCTTGGTTGAGCATACAGATGAAGTCTGAATTTTCCAGAATATTTTCGATTTCCGGGCTGGACAGCAGATCCTTGACGTTCTGCGTCGCACCTGTCGGCACACCGCCCCATTTTCTGAAACGCTTCCAGATCTCCGCGCTGTATGCTGCGGTTTGCGGCTCTTTCAGTAACAAGTGAAATTCGTCTGCGTAATACCACGTCGATACGCCTGTGTTGCGGTTGCGGGTGACACGATTCCAAACCTGATCCTGAATCACCAACATCCCCGGCTTTTTCAGGTTCTTCGGCAGTTCCTTGATGTCAAAACAGACAAAGCGGTTGTCAATGTCAACCGTCGTTTGGTTGTTGAAGAAATTGAGCGATCCCGACACATACAGGTCAAGTGCCTGCGCCACACGGTCGGCTTCCGGCAAATGCTGCGCCGTCAGCGCGGCGTGGAGGTCGGAGAGGATCGGCATATTCTCTGGGCGCGGGTCTGCAAAGTAGGGCTGATAGATACGCTGCACAGCGCGGTCAATTACGGTGCGTTCGATGGCTTCCAGCCCGGTCTTGCCGCCCATAATCAGCTCACAGAGGGACAGCACAAAATCGGATTTGAGCGCCAGCGGGTTTTCGTCCTCGGAATAGTTCAGGTTGATGTCCAGCGGATTCAGGTAATCGCGGCTGGTGGGAGAGAGCTTGATAATCTGCCCATGCAGCAGCTTTACCAGCGGCGCATACTCGCCCTCCGGGTCACATACCAGCACATGATCGTGGGTTTTCAGCAGCACACCGATCATTTCCCGCTTGCAGGAGAATGACTTGCCGCCGCCCGGTGTGCCGAATACAAGGCCGTTGGGCGAACGTGCATTTTTGCGGTCAAGCATAATCATGTTGCCGGACTTGGCGTTTAGCCCGTAGTAGAGGGAATCGCCGCCTTGAAATAGCTCCTGCGTCACAAAGGGAACGATGATTGCCACGGCCGAGGTCGTCATGCCCCGCGTGATATGGATTTGATTTTCCCCCAGCGGCAGCGAGGACACAAGACCGCGCTCCTGCTGGAAGTCCAGCCGCGTCAGGGTGCAGTTATGCTTTTGCGCTACGCCTGCTGTACGGAATACCTCGTTTTCCAGCTTGTGCTTGGTGTCGCCGTAATTCAGGACAAGAAACGTCAGCAGAAAATACCGCTCGTTGCGGCTTTGGAGATCTTGCAGCAGCTTTTTCGCCGCACCGCCGTAGGTAGCAAGGTCGGACGGCAGAATATCCATATCGTAGCCGTCCCGGACAGCCTTTTTCTGCTCCTGAATCTTCATTGCATCGAGGTCGGTGATTTTGCGCTTCACCATTTTTACGGCTTCTGTCTGCTCCAATGCCTGAATATGGACATTGACGACAAGGCTACTGTCCGTATCAAGAAAATCGGTCAGTATGCGGTCGGTCAGCTCCGGCGTAATGATCTGCAAAAAACTTGCAGCGCAGAGCTTGCCGCCCATCTGGAACATACGGCTATTCTTGAACGCAAAGGAGGATGGCGCGATAAAGTCCTTTGTGGAAAGCCCACCAGCGGCAAGCCACTTCCAGTCAAAGTTGAAGCGTTCTCCATCCGGGTGCATGATGCCGTGCAGCACCTCCAAGCGCTCCTTGCCGTCCAGCACACGGGACACCGCACCCATGATTTTGAAGTAGCCCTGAATATCCAGCGAGATACGCGACAGCCTTGCCCGTGCCGCCTTGAGGTTATCGGCTTCAATGGTATAGGTAATGTATTTGGTTTTCACGCTGCCGTTGTTGCCGCGGGCAAGCTGCCGCTTGAGAATGTCCGTCTGCTCCTGCCGGATCGGGTCTAAACCGTCATTGCAGGGCGGCATTTCAAAGCTCCGAGCAAGCTGCTCCCGATCGGACTTGCGGTTGGGATAGGTGAACTGCACATGGATGGAAGAATCCAAATAGTTATACAGATCGCAGAGATATTCAAAAATAGCCGTCTGATCGTCAGGCTGCGCGAGCAAATAGTTGATGTCAAAAAACTCAATGCTCTGTGAATAGCGCCTGTTTCCGAGATAGCAGATGCCGTCCGGGTACATGATCTGATAGGGTATCGTGTCCTGCGCGGTATGGGGCTTGCCGTCACCGCGATATTTACGAATGACGGCTTCAATCTGTTTTCTTTCGGCGCGGGTGAGCTTGGGCTTGTCCGCCATGCTTTTTGCTTCCGCGCTGTCTGCTCTTTTCGACAATCGCCTTTACCTCCTGTTCCATTTGATATTGACACACAAGGGCGTCGTATGCGTTGACGGTCTGATAGGGGCGCTCCTTGGGGCGCAGAAAGCAGCTTTCTATGATTTGCCGCCCCACCACTTCAAGGGGCTGCCCGTTCTTCTCATACACCCCAAACAGAAAACCGGGGAGCATGACAACGATCATCACCATTGCCGCAGCCGTCGTCCCGATGCCGCCTTTGAGCAAAAAGAAAAGCGGCACTCCCATGAGCGCCGCCAGCCCAAAACAAATAAGTTGCCGCTTTGTCAAATTGAAAAGCACCTTGGATTTGATTTTCGTCAAATCCTTTGGCACGTTCACATAGGCCATGCGCTAACTCCTTTCCGCAAGTGTAATATCGCTTGCAATTTCATTGCCCCATGCGTCCCAGCCCGGCGTTTTCTGCCGGGCGAACAGCTCCACGCGGGGCAGATTGCCCATGAGCGCAAGAATTTTGTTCCGCGCTTCATCCGGCTTTTTACTGTGCTGCTCAATGGGACTGATGATAAACTGATGTACGCCTGCCGACTGCCGCTTGGGTTTGCCCTTGGTCGCCAGCAGACAGATTTCCGCATTGCTGCGCGTCCAGTAGCCCATGCCATAAAACCACGACGGGCTTTTCCGGTTGCGTTTGAGCCAGACGAACGCCACGGTTTTATACCGAAAGCCCCATGCGCGAATCAGATGCAGAGCTTCGGATAGCTGCGGAAAGGTCGCCCAGAGAAACAGGGCGCAGTCCTTCGCCGCCAACTCCGGCACGGGCAGGGCGCACAGCTCGTCAATGCTCATGGTGGAATAGTGATTTTCTGCCGCGCCCTGCACCTTCCTCTGCTCATAGCGCCACGGTGGGTCTGCGTAAATGAGGATTCGCTTCTGTCCGCAATGGAGAACGCGGGCAAGGAAGATATGCCGGAGGATGCAGAGCGGCAAGGACTGGGAACTCCGGCAACACGGGCGGCGATGATCGAAAAGCTGCTCTCTGCCGGATTTGTCGAGCGCAAGGGCAAAAGTCTTGTGCCGACCAAGGACGGCATCAATCTTGCCGTTATTCTGCCGGATATGCTGAAATCGCCGCTGCTCACCGCCGAATGGGAAACCCGCCTGACGGAGATTGCCAAGGGCTGCGACGACCCGCAGAGCTTCATGCAGGGAATCGAGGATATGACGCGGGAGCTGGTGAAGCGGTATTCCCACATCACCGAGGACGGTAAAAAGCTGTTCGCGCCGGAAAAGGAGGCAGTTGGCATCTGCCCCCGCTGCAAAAGCCCCGTCTATGAGGGCAAGAAGAATTTCTATTGCTCTGACCGCTCCTGCCGCTTTGTCATGTGGAAGAATGACAAATTCTTTGAAAGCCGGAGAACCGTCTTTTCCAAGAAGATCGCCGCTGCGCTCCTAAAGGACGGCAAGGCAAAAGTCAAAGGGCTGTACTCCGAGCGCACGGGCAAGACCTATGACGGGACGGTGCTGCTGTGTGATACGGGAGAAAAGTATGTGAATTACCGTATCGAGCAGAGAAAATGATCCGGCTGAATGACGCGCAGCATCGCAGAGTGAAAAAGCTGACCCGCTGCCATTGCGCTAACAATGTGCGCGGGTGCTGTCTGCTGCTGGACGATGGCGAACCGTGCGTCTGTGTGCAGGCCATCAGCTATTCGCTGCTCTGCCGATACTTCCGGGAAGCGGTGCTGCCCGCAGACCGGGAGCTATGCGCGGATCTTGCAGCCACGGCGGACACCCGCAAGAAATGCGAGCTGTGCGGTAAGCCCTTTCCCGCCCGCAGCAACCGCGCAAAATACTGTGACCGCTGTGCGCCCTATGCTGCCCGGCGCAATGCAGCCGAGCGCAAGCGCCGCCAGCGGACAAAGGCGCGGTGTGTCACGGTTTAGGGGCTTCAAAAGCCTTGCGGCAAGCGGTTTTCCAGACACGCTTTTGGAGTATGCGGGGTATTCCTATGGAAAATGCGAAAAGTGGCTTTGAAAGCGTGACCGAACGCATTTTACGGAGATAAAAGAACGATTCAGTAACGCAGCAAGCATAGGGAGTGTGGCTACAACTCCCGAAAATCGCCGTCCGGCACAGACCGGGCGGCGATTGCTTGTTGGGATAGTCCCAAACCCTTATGTCAGAAAGGAGCGCAGACGTGGACGAACATCTTTTGGAAGTATATCTTATCAACACCGCACGGCATACCGAGGAAACGCCTGTTGCGGAATGGGTATCGCTGCCCACCGACGCCGAAACGATGAAAGCCGTTTTTGAACGGCTGGGCGTAGACGGGAGCGACACGGAACAGTATCAGGTATCTGCCTTTCATTCCTCTCTGGACGGGTGGAGCGAAGCTTTGAAGCCCGGCGAAAGTCTGGACGATTTGAACTATCTTGCCGTGCTGCTCACCCAGCGCAGCGACGAGGAACGCGACAAGTTTGCCGCTGCTGTGCTGTGCGGCGACCATGCGGCAAGCGCGGCGGACTTAATCAACCTGACGCACAATCTGGACTGCTACTGGCTTTATCCAACCGTACACAATTCCGACGATTACGGGCATTACCTCATTGACGATCTGGACGAACTGGAATTGCCGGATGCCGCCAAGAGGTTCTTTGATTACAAGAGCTATGGGCGCGAAGCGGTTAAAGAGGATCGCGGCATTTTTACCGATTATGGCTATGTCTACAATAACGGCAACGATTATGCGGAGTGGTACAAAGCCAACCAAGTGCCGCAGGAATATCGTCTGACTGCGCAGCCCAGCCCCCAGCGGGATATGGACGAGCTGCCGCAGGGCGCGGCGCTGCCTGTCGAGCCAATCCCCGTGCGTCCGCTGGTGCTGAACGCCACCGACACACAGGGCAGAATCAAGGAGATCACCGAGCATTTGGAACAGGGCGTACAGGAGGTTTTTGAAAGTGAGAGGTATCGGGATTACCTGAAAGCCATGTCCCGCTTCCACAATTACAGCCTGAACAATACGCTGCTGATTGTCATGCAGAAGCCGGACGCATCCCTTATCGCAGGCTACGGAAAGTGGCGTGACGAATTTGAACGCCATGTCAAATCCGGCGAAAAGGGCATCAAAATCCTTGCGCCCGCACCTTATAAAATCAAAAAGGATGTGGCGAAAACTGACCCGGACACCGGGCAGCCCATCATCGGCGCAGACGGTAAGCCCGTCACGGAGCAGCAGGAGGTGACGATTCCGGCGTTCAAGGTGGTGTCGGTATTCGATGTGAGCCAGACCGAGGGCAAGGAGCTTCCCGACATTGCCGTGGACGCGCTCACGGGCAATGTGGAACAGTACGAGGACTTTTGGCGAGCCTTGAAGCTGACCTCTCACGTTCCCGTGACACTTGAAAAAATCGACGGCAGCGCACACGGCTATTATGACCTTGCAGAAAAGCGCATTGCCATTGACGACGGCATGAGCGAGCTGCAAACCATTAAGACGGCGATCCACGAGATTGCCCATGCCAAGCTGCACGATATTGACCTGAACGCGCCGGAGCAGGCGGAGCGCCCCGACCGCAGCACCCGCGAGGTGCAGGCGGAAAGCGTTGCCTATACGGTGTGCCAGCATTTCGGGCTGGACACGTCGGACTACTCCTTTGGCTATGTCGCCGGGTGGAGCAGCGGCCGCGATATTAAGGAGCTGAAAGCATCCCTTGAAACTATCCGCACCGCCGCCAGCGAGCTTATTTCCGAAATCGAGGGGCATTTTGCAGAGCTTCAGGCGCAGCACACCGCAGAGCAGGAACAGGCTGCTGCGCAGGATGTGCCGGAGAACACCTTTTCTATCTATCAGCTTAAAGACGGCGACGCAACGCGGGATCTCCGATTTGAGCCGCTGGAACAGGTAAAGGCCGCCGGGCTGCGTGTTGACCGCGAAAATTATGAGCTGGTCTATACCGCACCGCTCTCCGATACGGATACGCTGGAGGACATTTTCGTTCGCTTCAATATGGACAGGCCGCAGGATTTTACCGGGCATAGCCTTTCCATGTCCGATGTCATTGTGCTGCATCGCGGCGAGCAGGAAACGGCGCACTATCTGGATCGCGGCGGCTATACCGAAGTGCCGGAGTTTTTACAGCCGGAGCAGGCCGCACAGCAGGAAGCACAGGTTGACGCTCCGCCAGTGGAACGACCACTGACAGAGTTACAGAAACAGGCTGTTGAAATTGCCAAGCGGTATGAAACGCTTTCCATGCAGGAGAAAATCGGCGTGATCGCGCAGGCGTTCGGCTGCACGTCCGGCACGATTGAAACCTCGCCCTGCACAGGAAAATGGCGCGGCACAAGCGATATTTCCCTTCGCTTTGATAACGGCAGCTCTCTGTTTTTAGGCAACCACATGACGCGGCAAGCCAAAACCAAAAAGGTACAGCAGGAGCTTGTCGATAGCGCATTGGTGCGGTATAACCCTGAAATCATCCGCGTTGCAAAGGAAACTGCTTATACCGCCCTCAAAGAACGCGAGCTTCAGGACAATGCCATTGCCGCAGAAAAGGGCTTGAAGCCCTACACGCTGCTGAATGTGGAGTTCAACGACGGCGCAGATCAGCAAAGCAACGGTTACATAGGTTGGTACTATGCGACGCTGGCGGTGGACGGAAAAATCTGCACGCACTTGGAAACGGGCTTGAATCACGACATTGCATCCGGCAGCGTAAGCCCGACACCCACGCGGGAAAATTACTACGCAGCCGGAGCGCTGAAAGAAAGTGATGTGGACTATGTTTTCAACAACGTCGGCTTTTCCTCTGTTTCCGGCCTTTACTCTCTGCATCTGAGCGACGCCGCACGGGAACGCGCTGAATTGGAGCTTGCGAAAAAGCTGATCGACGATTACTGCCGCGAAGAATTTCATTCCGGCGCAGATTTCAGCGACCTGTCCGCCGTTGGTATTGGACACACGACCGTTACGGATGATGAAGTCCCCATTCAGGCATACGCAAACCTGGCGGACTTCCGCATTGAAAAATATTTGGGTGATGTGCTGATTGAAAGCCGACAGTATGAATCGCTGGCTGCGCTGATCCAAGGCGAGCTGAACGATTTGGAGTTTGGCGACCTGACCTATGCGAGCGACGAGCAGATTGCCATGTTCCATGCCCAAGAGGAAGTGTCCGGCAAGGAAGCAACCTCCCTTAATCCTGCGGTGCAGCCCGTCGTGACGATTCTTTGGAGCGAGAGCGATAAGCTGCAAGAGGGTGAACAGCTTCCACTTGCCCGCGCCGACGCGCTCTTTAAGGCGCTGGACGAGGAAAAGCGTTCCGAGCGTGAGAAGCCCGGTTACACAGGCGGCTGGTACGATAAAACCAAATTCCGCATTGACTGCACATTCCACGGGGAACGTGACAGCTACGAGGGGCGGCAGGACTTTGGCGACGGGGACGGCGCTCTGATCGACCATATCCAAGCCTATCACGAATACTACGCCAAGGACGAGAGCTGGAAAAACTTTGTGCTGCACAACGAGGGCGCGGAAGCGTGGGAAAAGGACAAGGCCGAGCGCGCAACGCTTCTCACCGAGTTTGTACCGTATATGCGGCTGCATTGCAATCTCTCCGAGCAGGAGCGCACCGCTGCGGATATGCTGGAAAATGGAGAAAATCTGACGCCGGAGCAGACGGCATATTTTCATGCAGTTCTTGCTCATGTGGACGCTTGCCGGGAAAAGCTGAACGCGGGCGATTATCACTTGCCCGATCCACCGCAGCTTTCCGATTTTGATAAAGAGCTTCAGGACTACAAAGCCCATGTAGAAAGTGAGATCGCACAGGAAGCCGAAGCCGCAGGCATGACCGTGGAGGAATATGCCGCCAATGGCTACGAGCAGCAGGAGCAGCCTGCCGACGTACAGGAGCAGCCGGAGAAAGCGCCGCCCGCAGATACCGCGCCGGAGCAAACCGCCGTCAGGTATTACACCATCAATGAGGGCGCTGCCCGCCGTGCCAACGATGCAAACAGCTACCGCGACTACGCCGCAGGCAGCGCCACCGCCGAATATCGGCAGATGGTAGATCAGGCAGCGGCGATTGCGCAGCGGCAGAAAGAGCGCGTCGATCCCATGTACCATGAGAAAATTGACGCGCTGCTGGACACCTACGCCCGCAAGCTGGCGGAAAATCTGAACGACCACTATGCCATTGAAGCCCGTGTTCCCTCGATCCTCGTTGCAGGCGGCAGCAATTTCCCCGTTCGCAAGAAAGAGAAGCAAAACGCCGCCCGTGACCGCAATATGCAGGAATGGCAGGATGTTCAGGGGATTTTGGACAAGATCCGCAGCACAGGCATGGGCGGTATCAGCATGGATGACCCGCAGGCAGCGGCAAAGCTGGAAGCCAAGCTCGTCAAGCTGGAATCGGCGCAGGAAACCATGAAAGCCGTCAACGCCTATTTCCGTAAGAATAAGACTTTGGAGGGCTGCCCCAGTCTGACGCCGGAGCAGATCACCAAATTGCAGCAGGAAATGGCGCAGTCCTGGCATCTGGATAAGAGCCGGCCGTATCCCGCCTATATGCTCTCCAACAACAATGCCGAGATTCGCCGCATCCGTGGGCGCATTGAACAGGTGCGGCAGCATGAGGACACCAATTTTGCCGGATGGGAATTTGACGGCGGGCGCGTGGAAGCAAACAAAGCGGATAACCGTCTGCAAGTGTTCTTTGACGGCAAGCCGGATGAAGCGGCGCGGGACGAGCTGAAAGCAAACGGCTTCCGCTGGGCACCCAGCGTCGGCGCATGGCAGCGCCAGCTTAATAAAAACGCATACTACGCCGCAGGGTACATTTCCTGTATTCAGCCTATCTCCGGGGAAAAGCCCATTGACGTGCAGCGCAGCGCCCAGCAGCAGGAATCCGCTGCCCCTGACGCCCACCTGACCGGAGAGCGCATTTCAACGCCGCGCGGCAGCTTCCATGTTGCCGATATGAACCGTGAGCAGATGGAAGCCGCAGGCTATGGGTATCACCACAGCACCGATGACGGCAAGTACCTTATCATGGGCAACGGCACACAGGCCTTTGCCATTGCCGCCGAGCAGCGGGAACAGGAAAACTATATGCGCACGGCGGAGCTGTCCACCGAGCAGAACTACAATATGATTGACGGGCAGATCAACAACACCCCGTCCGTGGACGAGCTGGAAGAAAAGGCAAAGCGCGGCGAGGTGATTTCGCTCTCTGCGCTTGCCGCAGCGGTCAAGGCCGAGGACAGCAGAACGCCGCAGCGCGACCCGGACGGCAAAAAGCCGTCTATCCGCGCACAGCTCAAAGCAGATCGTGTGCAGTCCGGCAAGCCGCAGCAGCGGGAAAAGGAACAGGAAGCCAAGCGGAGCATCCGGCAGGCTTTGGAAATGGAGTGACCTATGAATAAATTTGAAAATGTGGATGTGCTGGCATCCCTGCAACAGATCATGCAGCAGAACACAGCCGCCTTTCAGAATGATTTTGACATCGACAAGAAGATTCTGACACAGGCGGCAAAGAGCAAAAATGCCGAGAATAAGGTCTATCTATGGTTTTCCCGCCCCAACGGAACGCATTGTCTGCGGGAACGGGACGTGTTTCTGCGCGGAACGCGGGAGCATAATACGTTCCGTTTCTACCATGAGCAGACCAAGGAGCGTGTACTTGCCTATGCCGTGGTGCTGTCCGGCATGGAGAGCGGCAAGGTAAAAGGCAGCATTTATGAGCTGGACTATGCAGCGAAAGCCAAGCTTGCAATCCAGACCGCCTTGCGGACAGACAATAACCGTCTAATCTATGAAAACGGCTCACGGGAGCTGCCCAAGGAATACCGCTTTGAAGCGACGCCGGATCGGGAGTACGGAAAGTTCGTGTGCTATGAAGCTGTGCCGCATGACCCGGACGCGCTGCGGGATCTGTTGCGCGACGAGAGCCGGAAGCGTGAACGGCTGAAACCCGGCAATTTCAAGGAGCATATCGGACGGCTCTCCGACGAAAAGGTGCTTGCCGAAGCACAGCGCCTTTCGGCGGCGTTTCAATCCCTGCAAGCGCCCAACAGCCCCAACGGAACGCATTTTGTAGTAGAAGTGTCGCCGTGGTTTGAGCGTATCGCATCCAGCAAGGAACATGAGCGGCTATTTGCATTGCTTCCGTATAAGACGCTGTATCTTTCCTCCGTCAAGGACAGACACGGCGTTTTCGCTTTTATCAGCAAGGACGAGCGGCGCGATCTGCCGCTGCGCAAGCAGCGTCCCTCTGTCCGGGCGCAGCTCAAGGAGGGACAGTCAAAAAAGACCGCTGCACCGAAAAAGGCAGCGGCAAAGGCGAAAGACAATGATTTGGAGGTATGAGCATGGACAATGTTTCGTTTACCATTGAGGAAGAAAACCTGATCTGCATTTATCACAAGCACGACCACCGCAGAACGATTGCGGCGATTTCCGACGCGCTGCCGGATATGGACGCAGATATGCGCCCGCTGGCAGAGCAGACGATCCATAAGCTGCACAACATGACCGACGCAGCATTTGAGGAAGCGCAGTTCACCATGACGCTTTCCGACGCAGAGTAAAAGACGACGCGGGGCGCGGCA
>ENA-OPWY01000870-OPWY01000870.1-human-gut-metagenome-genome-assembly--contig:-NODE-870-length-14477-cov-3.293371_pt1 | contig 14477 bp, 10 predicted proteins | sample MGYA00241515_ERZ502022 | MGnify/ENA primary metagenome ERZ502022 (study PRJEB25962, sample SAMEA2043045) | human gut metagenome | biome: human gut; feature: human-associated habitat; material: faeces...
AGGGGGAATCCCCCCTTGACCCCTCCGCGCGATTGAGTTGGTCGCTTTTCCCTTACTGCTTCCGCGTGTTTATCCTTTTGGCGATTTCCTTAGCTTAGCGCAAACTGCGACTGATACAAATTCGCATAGAACCCCTGCTTCTTCAGCAGCTCCTCATGCGTTCCCTGCTCAATAATATGCCCATCCTTCATCACCAGAATCACATCCGCTTCCTGAATCGTCGAAAGGCGATGCGCCACGATGAACGACGTGCGCCCATTCATCAGCCGCGCAAAAGCGGACTGAATCTTGATTTCCGTGCGCGTGTCGATGGAAGACGTCGCTTCGTCAAGAATCAGCATCGGCGGAAGTTCGCCGCTTTCGCCGCCCAGCATCACGCGGGCAATGCAGAGCAGCTGTTTCTGCCCCTGCGAGATGTTGCCGCCGTTTTCGGTGATAACCGTGTCGTAGCCGTCGGGCAGGCGGCGGATGAAGCTGTGCGCGTGGGCGGCCTTCGCGGCGGCGATAACGTCCTCTTCCGATGCGTCGGGGCGGCCGTAGGCGATGTTGTCGCGAATCGTGCCCGCCTTCAGCCAAGTGTCCTGCAAGACCATGCCGAAGCTCTTGCGCAGGGAGTGGCGTGTCGCGTCGCGAATGTCCGTGCCGTCGACGAGAATCGCGCCGCTGTTTACGTCGTAGAAGCGCATCAGCAGGTTAATCATGGTCGTTTTGCCGCAGCCGGTCGGGCCGACGATGGCAATGCGCTGACCGGGCTTGACGTGCAGGTTGAAGCCCTCAATCAGCGGGCGATCAGGCACATAGCGGAAGCAGACGTCTTTGAGGTCAACCGTGCCCTTGGGGGAGAGCACGGCGGCGTTTTCCTTGTCCGGCACGCGATCATCCTCATCCAGCAGGGAGAAAACGCGCGCGGCGCAGGCGAGAGCGTTTTGCAGCTCGGTCACAACGCCGGAGATTTCGTTGAAGGGCTTGGCGTACTGGCTGGCGTAGCTGAGGAAAACGCTCAAGTCGCCTACGGAAATGCCGCCGCCGACCGCCGACAGCGCGCCGACGAGCGCGACCGCCGCATAGATGATGTTGTTGACCAGACGGGTGGAGGGGTTCGTGAGGCTGGAGAAGAACGTCGCGTTCAGGCTGACGCGCCCCAGTTCATCGTTGATGCAGTCAAAATCGCTCAGCGAGGCGGCTTCGTGCCCGAAGGACTGCACAACCTTCTGCCCTTCAATCAGCTCGTTGATGAGCGCCGTCTGCTGCCCGCGCACACGCGCCTGCTCGGTGAAGTAGTGGTGCGTCTTTCGGGCGATGAAGGACGCGACGAACATCGACAGCGGCGTCAGCACCACGACCAGCAGGGCAATCATCCAGTTCTTGATGAGCATGATGGTCAGCGTGCCGACAATCAGCACAACGCCGGTGAACAGCTGCGTGAAGCCCATGAGCAGGCCGTCGGAGAAGGTGTCCACGTCGGCAATCATGCGGCTGACGAGGTCGCCGGAGGGATGCGCGTCCAGATAACTCAGCGGCAGGCGCTGGAGCTTGTGGAATGCCGCGTTGCGCAGGTCACGGCTGATGTTATAGGCAATCTTGTTGTTGCTGGTGGCAAGAAACTGCTGGGCAGCCGCGGACAGCGCCGCAACGACGGCAATCCACACCGCAAAGACCAGCACGCCGGACAGATTTACCTGACCCGCGCCGATCATCTGGTCAATCGCCTTGCCGGTTAGAATCGGGATGAGCAGCTGCGCCGCCGCGCTCACGCACGCACACAGCAGGCTGACAATCACCAGCACCCGATACGGCTTCACATATTGCAGGACGCGCAGGAGCGTGCCCTTCTGCTGCTTGAGCTTATTGGTCTTCACTGCACGTCACTTCCCTTCCGAAACTGGCTTTCGTGGATTTCGCGGTAGACCTCGCACGTCTGCATCAGCGCATCGTGCGTGCCGATGCCCACCACATGCCCGTCGTCCAGCACGATAATCTGGTCGGCGTGGCGCAGGGACGAGGTGCGCTGGGAGACGATGAAGACCGCGGGCAGGGTGCGCAGAGCCTTGCGGAGCGCGGCATCTGTGGCGTAGTCCAGCGCGGAGGCGCTGTCGTCCAGAATCAGAATGTCAGGATGTCCCACCAGCGCGCGGGCGATTGTCAGGCGCTGACGCTGACCGCCGGACAGGTTGCGTCCGCCCTGCTCCACCGGATCATCGAGCTTGCCCGGTTTCTGGCGAACAAAATCCTCCGACTGCGCAATGGACAGCGCGTGCCACAATTCTTCGTCCGTGGCGTTCTCGTTGCCCCAGAGCAGATTCGAGCGAATCGTGCCCTTGAACAGCTGTGCCTTCTGCATGACGACCGCAACGTGGCGGTTCAGCTCCTCCTTGGAATAGGCGGTAATCGGCTGACCGAGCAGGGTGACCTGCCCCTTCGTTGCGTCATAAAAGCGCGGAATCAGGCTGACGAGCGTCGTTTTGCCGCTGCCCGTGCCGCCGATGACGCCGATGGTCTGCCCCTTCTTTGCCGTGAAGGTCACATCGGACAGGCTTTCCGCACCCGCGTCCTGATAGCGCAGGGACACATGGTCGAACGCCACCGCCACATCGGAAGCAGCATCCGCCGAAACAGGCTTCTCCGGGAACGCCATTGTCGAGGGCGTATCCAGCACCTGCGACACGCGGCCCATGCTGGCAATTGCGCGGGTGAGCAGCACGACGAGGTTCGCCAGCTTCACCAGTTCCACCAGAATCTGGCTCATGTAGTTCACCAGCGCCACCACGTCGCCGGAGAGCAGCGCGCCGCTGCCAATCTTGTTCGCGCCGAAGTACAGAATGCCGATGATGCCGAGGTTGACCACGACATACGTCAGCGGATTCATCAGCGCGGCAATGCGGCCGACTTTGAGCTGCATGGCGTTCAGGCTGCCATTCTGCTGGACGAAGTTTTCTTCCTCCGCGTCCTCGCGCCCGAATGCGCGCACGACGCGGACACCGGAGAGGTTCTCGCGCGTTGCGCCTGTGACCGCGTCCAGCCGGGACTGAACGGTTTTGTACATGGGCGAGGTGATGCGCATGATGCCAAAGACAATCACCGCCAGCACGGGAATCGCCGCAAGGAAAATCAGCGCAATTTGTGTATCAATGGTGAAGGCGGCAATCATCGCGCCCGCGACGATGAACGGCGAACGCAGGAACAGGCGCAGGAACATGTTCAGGCCATTCTGTACCTGATTGACATCGCTGGTCATGCGTGTAATCAGCGTCGAAACGCCCAGCGTGTCCAGTTCGGAGAAGGAGAGCGACTGGATGTGCGCCATCAGCTCATGCCGCAGCCCGGTGGAAGTGCCGATGGCGGCGCGCGCCGCGAAATACTGCGCGGTGAAGGAGCAGAGCAGTCCGATGAGCGCCATCAGCACCAGCAGGCCGCAGCGCGTCCAGATGTACGTTGTATCGCCGTTCGCAATACCGACCTTGATGATGTCCGCCACCACCATCGGCACAAGCAGGTCGAACGTGGCTTCCAGCATCTTGAACAGGGGCGCGAGAATGCTCTCCTTGCGGAAGCGCCGGAGGTAGGGGTACAAGTGCTTCATACGATTCCTCCTGATGCTGTTGCGGATTTTTCGATGAAGCATCCGGGAACAGCATGATGGGTATTCGCACCATTATACCGCATTTTTCGTCATTTGGATAGTCAACAGAAGCGATTCTTGCAATTTTCCCTTGACGAAGATGATTTTCCCCTTTACAATAGGAATGCTGCCCTGAACAAAGCAGAAGGAGAAGCCCTCTATGAATGCGCATTCCACCGTGCGGAAGCAGTTCTTCCGCTACGTTTCTCAAAACATCCTCGGCATGATTGGCGTCTCCGCCTACATCCTCGCCGACACCTTCTTTATCGCACAGGCGCAGGGGGCGGACGGCATTGCCGCCCTGAACCTCGTCCTGCCCGTTTATTCGCTGATTTTTGCCTTGGGCGCAATGCTGGCGACCGGCGCGGCGACCCGCTTCGCCTTGGAGAGGCATGAAGGGAAACATGCCGACAGCTACCTCGCGGAAGCCCTCGCATGGGCGGGAATTTTGTCCGTGCCGTTCATCCTGCTGGGCATTTTCGGCGCGGAGAGCATCGTGCGGCTCCTCGGCGGCGAACCGGACATCGTGACGGTCGGCGCGCCGTATACACGCATTTTCCTGCTCTTCACGCCCTTCTTCATGTGCAACTACATCCTGCGCTCCTTCGTCCTCAACGACGGCGATCCGTCGCTGGCTATGACCGCGACGATGGCATCCAGCCTGTTCAATATCGTCATGGACTGGGTGCTGATGTTCCCGCTGGGAATGGGCATGGCGGGCGCGGCGCTCGCAACGGCGGCATCCCCCATCGTCGGCATGGGGATTAACGCCCTGCACTTCCGCAAAAAGACGAATACGCTGTGCTTCCGCTGGCATAAGCCGACGTTCAAACTGCTGGCGCACGTCAGCGCGGTGGGCGTTTCCGGGTTCATCGGGGAAATCGCGGGCGGCATGACGACGATGATACTGAATTTCCTGATTCTGGGGCTGGCGGGCAGCATCGGCGTCGCGGCGTATGGCGTGGTGGCGAATGTCGCCATCGTCGCAACGGCGATTTTCTCCGGCATCTCGCAAGGGTCGCAGCCGCTGCTCAGTGACGCGTACAGCCGCGGTGAAACGGGACAAGTGCGGCAGGTGCTGATGATGAGCATCCTGACGGCGCTGACGCTTTCGGTGCTGATGATTGTCTGCTTCGAGGTGTTCGCCGAGCCGCTGGTGGCGGTGTTCAACAGCGAGCATGACCCGGTGATGGCGGATTTGGCATGTCAGGGAATGCGGCTGTACTTCCTCGGCTACTTGTTTGCGGGGTTCAATATCGCCGGAACGGGCTATTTGAGCGCGGTCGGCGCGGCGAAATGGGCGATGATTACGTCCATCCTGCGCGGTGTGGCTGCGATTGTGCTTTGCGCGCTGGTGATGGCGGCACTCTTCGGCATGACGGGCGTGTGGCTGGCGTTCTGCGCGGCGGAAGCCATTACGGCGGGGGTCATGGCGGTCGCGATGAAGAAAACGGCGATTGTAACAATTCCAAGGAAAAATTGACATGAAATTGCCTCCTGTGCTATCATCAAGGCACAAGGAGGCGATTTTTTTGATGAAGCGGATGCTCTGCGTCCTGTTGACGCTCCTGCTCTGTGCGGCATCGGCACAGGCGGATGCGGTGCTGGACACGGTTGACTACGACAACGCGGCGGAAATCTCCACTAAAAGCCAAGACGGGCTGTACCTCTATGTCGTTTTGGAGGACGGAACGGCGGGCATTACGGGCTATCTGGGCGACGAAACGGCGCTGGTGATTCCGTCCGTGGTAGACGATTTGCCCGTGACAGCGATTGGCGCGTATGCCTTTGAATATGCGGCGCTGACGAGCGTCGTCATCCCGGAGGGCGTGACGGTGATTGACTGCGAAGCGTTTGCGGCGGCATCGGCGCTGAAGGAAATCACGCTGCCATCCACCCTGCGGGAAATCGGGGAGGAGGCATTCATCGGCTGCGCGCTGGAAAAGGTGACGCTGTCGGAGGGCGTGGAAACGCTGGGAGAAAGAGCCTTTGCCGGCTGCTGGAATTTGAAAACCATCACCCTGCCGAACACGTTGTGCCGCATGGGCTACGGGGTGTTTGCGGACTGCGATGAACTGTGGGGGCTGACGCTGCCGGCGAGCCTGACGGAAATTGACGGCAACCCCATTCCTGCCATCCCGCTGTCCCAACACTTCTTTGCGAACAGCCTGCGGATTGCGCCGGACAACCCGGTGTTGCGCATCGAGAATCAAATGCTGCTGGCGGGCGACACGGTGATTTGCGCCGCGCGGGATGTGCGCGATGTAACTGTGCCGGAGGGCATCACGACGATTGGGCGGGGCGCATTCTATTCCGCGCAGGTGGAACGCGTGACGCTGCCGGAAGGGCTGACGAACATCCAGAAAGAGGCCTTCAACGACTGCTTTGCGCTGCGGTCGGTCAGTCTGCCGGAGAGCCTGCAAAGCATTGGCGACAGCGCGTTCGACTGGTGCAGAAGCCTGACGGAAATCACCCTGCCGGAGGGCCTGCGCACCATCGGGTGTCATGCGTTTGAAAGTACGGGGCTTACCGCGCTGAAACTGCCCGAAAGTTTGGAAGAAGTCGGACACGGCGCGTTTTTGTCCAACGAGAAATTGCAGGAAGTCACGCTCCCGAAGAACCTGCGCGTGATACCGATAGATATGTTCTATGGATGCTCGGAGCTGGAGAAGGCCGTTCTGCCGGAAAAGCTGGAGCGGCTGGAAGCATCGGCGTTTGCGTTCTGCGAAGCCCTGACGGAAATCGACCTGCCGGAGGGTGTGCAGTTTCTGGGCAGAAACGCATTCGAGCGCTGCGGTTTTGCAAGCATCTGCATCCCGGACAGCGTGACGGAAATCGAGGGGAATCCCTTCAAGAACTGCAAGGCGCTGCGGACGGTGGAGCTTTCGCCGAATCATCCGCTGCTGACGGTACAGGACGGGATGCTGATTGACCATGTGCATCAGCGCGTGCTGCGGCGGCTGACGACGGGCGCGGTCTGCATTGTGCCGGAGGGCATCAAGGAGATTGCAGACGGTGCGTTCGGGCGCATTCCGGAGCTGACGGAAATCACCCTGCCGGGGAGCTTAGAGAAAATCGGCGAAGCGGCGTTCATCTACTGCGGGATGCGCGAAATCACCATCCCGAAGGGCGTTGCGGAGATTGCGCGGATGGCGTTTTACCACTGCGACCAGCTGGAGACGGTGCATTTGCAGGAGGGACTGCGCGGCATCGGCTGGGATGCGTTCAGCGAATGCGCCAGTCTGTCGGATATACGACTGCCCAACACCTTGGAACGCATTGAGCTGCGGGCTTTTGCGCACTGCACATCCCTGAAACAGCTGACCATCCCCGCCAGCGTCACGACAATGTATGCGGGATTTGTTGATGCGGACACGGTACTGCTGGTCGAACGCGGGTCGACGATGGAAACGTGGCTGCAAGAAGAGGGGTATCAATATACGCTGGTGGAAGTGGAATGACCCGCCCCATCACCCGAAAGAAGGAAAATAGCCATGTCCGAAGCGGAACAACAGACAAACGAGACGCTGAAACGCATTCAAACGGTTCAGGAACTGTACGGCTGTCTCTCGGCAGCGCTGACGATGGAGGAAGCACGCGAAGAAAGGGCGGAAGCCCTCACCCCACCCTTCTCTCCATCCTCCTCGCGCTGAGCGTCAATCGCTCCTGCAATTGACACAAAAACTCCCGATTCGTGGGCTTGCCGCGTTCGGGGTCGACCGACTGGCCGAAGAAGCGCGCAATCGCATCGTAGTCGCCGCGATTCCATGTTGATTCGATGGCAAGGCGCAGCCGACGTTCGACGGCGCACGGGGTCAGCTGCGCGCGGTGCGCCATCAGCGGGTATAAGCCGTGCGTCACGTCTGTCAGCAGTGACGGATGCACGACCGTCAGCGCCGCCATTTCCGGCAGGAACGCCCACGCCCGGAGCGTCCGCGGCATCCCCAGCGCCGTCAGCAGCTGACGTGCCAGTTCGGTGCATTCCGGCAGGTGTGCCGCCGCCAGCGCGGGCAGACGAAGCACGGAGAACCACGCCGGCAGCTGCGAAATTTCCGGCAGCCTGCCGTCCAGACCACCCAAGAGGAACGGCGGCGCAAGCGGCGGATGGCGTATCAGCGACTGCGTCAGGCAGTCCGCCGCCGGGCAGGGGAGGAGCAGCACCGCATCCACCGACTCCTGCGACAGGCGGAAAAGCGCTTCCTCGGCGGTCAGGGCGGTTTGGCAGCGGGTTTCCTCGCCCAAATCCTCAATTTCCGCCCGAAGCTGGGCAAGCGTCAGCGGATTATCCGCCAGAAGCAGAAAACGGCGCGGCAGCATGAAAAGAACCTCCATTGACGAAAATGTCGGTGGAGGTTTTCTGCATTTCGAGCGGGGATTCCTGCCGGAAAAATAGGAGCCTTTGTCGATATGCTGATTTCCTACTTTTTCCTGATTATTGGTCAGCCGGATTCCCCTGCATCTGCGACAGCATCCAGTCCACATACAGGCCGTACCCCTGCGTTGGGTCGCTGACGAAAACGTGCGTCACCGCGCCGATCAGCTTGCCGTCCTGGATGATGGGGCTGCCGCTCATGCCCTGCACGATGCCGCCGGTCGCGTCCAGCAGGCGCGTATCGGTCACGCGCAGCACCATGCTTTTGGCGGCAGGAGCGTTCTGCTGGCTGACGTGGGTGACTTCGACGGTGTACTCCTGTACGCCGCCGGTGCCGATGGTGCTGAGGATGGTCGCCGCGCCCGTGTGGACGGACGAGCGCGTGCCGATGGGCAAGCCGTCGGGATAGAGCGGGTTCGTCACGGCGGTGGTGAGTGTGCCGCTGATGCCGAGAGTCGTGTTCTGCGCAATGTCGCCCAGCACGGCGGCGTTTTGCAGGAATGAGCCTTTCAGTTCGCCCGGAACGCCGCGCTGCCCCTTCTGTACCGCGACGATGCTCGCCTTCAGCACGCGCCCTTCCCGGACAGTCAAGATGCTGCCCGTGTCGCCGTCGGTAATCGCGTGACCGAGCGCGGCATACTGCCCGGAATCCGGGTCGTAGAAGGAGAGTGTGCCAATGCCCGCGGTGCTGTCGCGCACCCATGCGCCGAGGCGGACAACCCCGGTGGCGTCATCCTGCACGGGGGTGAGGGTTGCGTGGGCGGTCGTACCGTCGCGCATGTATTCGATGAGCAGGGGCGACGTGCCGTTCTGCTGGGCAATTTCGCTGACGTCGGCAACGCGCTCGATGGCGTGTCCGCCGATGCGCAGGAGGACGTCGCCGGGTTGCAGTCCGCAGTCCCGCGCGGGGCAGACACCCTTCTTTACGTCCGACAAGCCGACAATCAGCACGCCGTCCGTCCGCATGGCAACGCCGAGCGCCTGCCCGCCGGGAATCAGCCGCTTCTCCGGGCTGACTTCCACTTCCACGCGGCGAAGCGGGATGCCGAGGATGCTCAGCAGCAGTTCCGACGTGCCGCTTTTCTGCCCGGTTACGCTGACGTACTGGCTGAGCGTCTCGTCCTGCGACGCGCTGACCTCTAAACCCTCGCCCGACGCGCGCAGCCTCCCCGTCAGCAGCGAAATCGGCTCATCCTGCGTCAGCCGCAGGGACGCGGGAAGCGCCCGGAGCGCCTGCTGCGTGGGCGAAAAATACCCCAGCGTCAGCAGAAGCGTCAGGACAAGCCCGACCGCGCGGCGCAGGGGTGAAGGATGTTTCTTCATGCCGATGCCCTCCCATTCGCAAGCAGGATGCGCCGGGAGGGCAAAATTTATAATGGAATAATTTTCAAGAGAAGGAGAACGAGGGGGGCGTCCCTCCCTTTCGCGCGATTGAGTGCATCATACGCCCTATCGCCAGCGCTTCTGCATGGGCGGCATCCTGCGGCGCATCGTCTCAAATCGCAATTCACGCGGGTGCTGCATCCTTTCCGCCCCGCTATACACAAAATCGCGCCAAAAGGAATGCGCTCTCTTGTAATTGTGCGCAATGTGGTGTACAATCGAAACAGAATACCATGGTGAAGGGGTTGAACGTTCATGCTTGCACGAACGCTGGGATACGGCCTGAGCGGCGTCAGCGGATTCGCGGTGAAGGTGGAGGTCTACGCGGCGACGGGGATGCCGGCGCTGGAGATTATCGGGCTGCCGGATGCGTCGGTCAAGGAGAGCCGCGACCGCGTGAGCGCCGCCATCGTCAACAGCGGATTTACCATGCCTATTTCGCGCCTGACGGTGAATCTCGCGCCCGCCGACCAGCGAAAGGAAGGACCTGCGTTCGATTTGCCGATTGCCATCAGCATTCTGATGGCGTCAGGGCAATTGGAGGGCATGGATTTGACGCAGACGCTGATGCTGGGCGAATTGTCGCTGGATGGTTCGCTGCACCCCGTGCGCGGCGCGCTGCCGATGGTCATCAGCGCGAGCGAGCAGGGAATTGTGGATATTATTCTGCCGGAAGGGAACGCCGAGGAAGTGGCGTGCATTCAAGGGCTGCGGGTCTATCCGGCGAACAGCCTGCGGCAGGTGGTGAATCACCTGAAGGGGCGCGAATCCATCCCCGTGCAGCAGCAGCGGCAATACAGTGACGTGGTATCGGCGGTCAAGTGCGCGGTGGATATGGCACAGGTGCAGGGGCAGGTTGGCGCGCGCCGGGCGCTGGAAGTGGCGGCCAGCGGCGGACATAACCTGCTGATGGTCGGCACGCCCGGTTCGGGCAAGACGATGCTGGCGCGCTGCCTGCCGGGCATTCTGCCGCCGCTGACCTTCTCCGAATCGCTGGAGACGACGCGTATTCACTCCATCGCCGGCCGTCTTGCGCCGGGTACGGGGCTGATGGCGGAGCGCCCGTTCTGCGCGCCGCACCACAGCGCATCCGTCGCGAGCATGATTGGCGGCGGGTCGAACGCAAAGCCGGGTGAAGTATCGCTGGCGCACAACGGCGTGCTGTTCTTGGATGAACTGCCGGAGTTCAGCCGCAACACGCTGGAAGCGCTGCGCCAGCCGCTGGAGGACGGCGTCGTCAGTGTGACGCGCATCCACAATCAGGCGCAGTACCAGTCCAGCTTCATGATGGTTGCCAGCATGAACCCCTGCCCTTGCGGATTTTATGGCAGCAAGACGAAGAAATGCCGCTGCTCCGCGAAGGATATCCGCCGTTACCTCGACCGCATCTCCGGCCCGCTGCTTGACCGCATCGACATTCAGGTGGAGGTAGACGCTGTGCCCGTGAAGGAAATCAGCGAGGGCGGCGCGGCGGAATCCTCGGCGGAAGTTGGCGCGCGCGTGCGGAAGGTGCGTGAATTGCAGCAAGCCCGCTATGCGCAGGACGGCATCCACTGCAATGCGCAGCTTGACGCGGGCTTAAGCAAGAAATACTGCCCAATGACCCCGGAAGCAACGTCGCTTCTGCACATGGCAGTGGAGCGCATGGGCATGAGTATGCGCGCATACGGCCGCGTGGTGAAGGTCGCTCGGACGATTGCCGACATGGACGGCGCGGATATCATCGGCACGACACACGTTGCGGAGGCAATCCAATACCGCGAACTCGACGGGAAGTACTGGAAGGGCTGAAGCATTCCGTTTCCCTTGCGCAACAGGGAAATGACCGCAGGGAACGCGTTGAAGGTGCTTACGGGCCAATTTCATTTATTGTCCCCTTGTAGGATGGAAGGACGGAAGGAATAACCGGGAGAAGGAGAACCATGACAGCACAAATCAAAATGACGCGCAAAGAAGCGGAAGTCCAAATGGCGTGCTTCCGGCAGACGTTCTCCAGTGTGCGGCTGCTGAACGAAAAGGCCGTTCTGCACGCACCGCAGGCGCATTCCAAGCGCACCGAACTTGAATGCCGCGTGCTGCACGAAAAGCGACAGCTCACTACACTCGACGTTACCCCGCAGCGGGCAGAGCAAATCTTCGCCCGTTATATCGAGGTGGACGGCGAACCCTGCGTGCTGGAACTCGTACAGGACTTGCAGCAGGATACCCCCGAAGCCGTGGTGCAGCGCCGACAGATGCTCACCCAGACCGGCAGCATGGGCGAAAAGCTCTACCGCGACGCGCTGACGGGGCTGTATAATCGCCGCTATTATGAGGATGCCCTGAAAAATCGCAGCATGGAGGCTGGTGTTGCCGTCCTGGACATGGACGGCTTCAAGGCGTGCAACGAAACGTATGGGCATCAGGCAGGCGATAAGATGCTGGAAGCCGCCGTTGGCGTGATGCGCCACTGCGTTCGCCGCTCGGACACCATCATCCGCTATGGCGGGGATGAGTTTTTGCTGCTCCTGCCGCACATCGAGGAAGCTACTTTTCAGCAGAAATTGCAGGATATCTGCTGCCAAATCAGCGAAACCCGGCTGCCGGGACTGGAGGACATCCGCCTGTCCGTCAGCATCGGCGGGTTGATTAACCGCGGCGAGCCGATTGACTGCGCGGTTGAACGCGCCAATCAGCTGATGATGCAGGCAAAAAAGAGCCGCAATGCTGTTGTTACGGATTCCGAAATCGCCGCGGAAGATATTGCGCCGCGCAAGGATACCCGACCGCGCATGAAAATCCTCATTGTCGATGACTCCCGGACGAACCGCGCCATTCTCAATGGGTTGATACCCGACCGCTACGACGTGTTGGAAGCAGCTGATGGGCTGGAGGGCTTGGACATGCTCCGGCGCTACGGCACGGAAATCGCTCTTGTGCTGCTGGATTTGCTTATGCCGACGCTCAGCGGATTTGATATGCTTTCGCTGATGGCGGCGAATCAGTGGCTGGAGGAAATTCCCGTCGTCATGATTTCCAGCGAGAACGACGCGGACACCATCCACCGCGCCTACGATTTAGGCGTGAGCGACTACATCACCCGCCCGTTCGACGCCGATGTCGTCAGCCAGCGGATCAGCAATACCATCAAGCTCTATGCCCGCCAGCGGGGCTTAAGCAATCAGGTGCGCGACCAGATTCACGAGAAGGAGCGCAGCAACCGTCTGATGCTGGAAATCATCAGCGAAGTCGTCAGCGCTCGCAACGGCGAAAGCGGCGCGCACATGCGCCACCTTTGCCTTTTGACAGAGGTGCTGCTGGATACCCTCGTCAGCAAAACGAAGCGCTATACCCTCACGCCGCATGAACGCAAGGTCATCGTGACCGCATCGGCGTTCCACGATATCGGCAAAATGGGCATCGACGAGAAAATCCTCAACAAAAGCGGCCAGCTGACCGAAGAAGAGTACATTGTCATGAAGTCGCATACGCTGATTGGCGCGTCCATGCTCGCGCGCTTGGACCACTACCGAGAGGAGGAATTGGCGCGCACGGCGTACCAGATTTGCCGCTGGCATCACGAGCGCTACGATGGCGGCGGCTACCCCGACGGCTTGAAGGGCGAGGAAATCCCGATTGCCGCGCAGGTCGTTTCCATTGCCGATGCGTATGATGCGCTGATTTCGCCGCGCGTCTATAAGGAAGGCTTTTCGCATGAACAGGCAATGCAGATGATTCGCAATGGCGAATGCGGCGCGTTCAATCCGCTGCTGATTGAATGCTTGGAGGATTCGCAGAGCAGAATTCGGTATCTTGCGTCGATGACGGCGGAACGCTTCAGTTAAAAAGTATTCTATGCAACACCGCACAAATGAGGTGTTACCCTAATGAACCGGCGGTGCAATGCCGCTGGCTTTTTGCATCTTCCACAAGGAGCAAAACCACATGGTGAAACGAATTTTGCAGTATTTCCGCCGGGAAACGGTGTTGAGCGCGGCACTCGTCTGCGCACTGCTGTCTTTCCTGCTGACCCCGCCGTCGGTCATACACTTGCAGGGCATTGACACGACGACGCTGCTGATGCTCTTCTCGCTGATGACGATTGTTGCGGGATTCCGGCGCATGGGCGCACTGGATGCCGTCAGCCGGAAACTCACCCGGCGTGTGACGACGCTCCGCGGACTTTCGGCGGTGATGGTGGCGCTGTGCTTCGTACTCTCAATGCTGGTGACGAATGACGTTGCCCTGCTGACGCTTGTGCCGCTGACGCTGCTGCTCTTCCGCGCTGGCGGGCAGAAAAGCACCATCTGGACAGTCGTGCTGGAGACGGTCGCGGCGAATTTGGGCAGCATGGTCACGCCGATTGGCAATCCGCAGAATCTGTACCTGTACACGTCCGGGCGGCTGACGGCGCTGGATTTCCTGACCCTGCTCGCGCCGTATGCCGCCGTCGCACTTGCGCTGCTGCTGGCACTGTGCCTGCTGCTGCCGAAGGAGCGCGTTGCGGTGGATGCGTCCGTGCGCGCGCCGCTGGCGAGGAAGATGCTTACGCTGTATGGGGCACTGAGCGCACTGGCGCTGCTGGCGATTGCGAAGGTGCTGCCCGCGTGGGCGCTGGCGGCGGCGGTGTTCCTTGGTACGCTGGCGCTGGACAGGGGGACAATCCGGCAGGTGGATTACACGCTGCTGGCGACGTTTGTGTGCTTCTTTGTCTTTGTGGCATCGGTGAAGGCGTGCGTGCCGGTGCGCGCGTGGCTGGAGACGATGATGGCGCGCAGCCCGATGGCGGTGGCGCTGCTGACGAGTCAGGTCATCAGCAACGTGCCGGCGTGCCTGCTGCTGTCGCCGTTCACGCAGGACGCAAAAGCGCTGGCGCTGGGGGTTGATCTGGGCGGGCTGGGGACGCTGATTGCGTCGCTGGCGAGCCTGATTTCGTTCCGGCTGTACGGGGCGGGCGAGGGCGCGCAGAAGGGCAGGTACTTCGCGGTGTTTACAGGGGTGAATGTGCTGTTTCTGGCGGTGATGCTGTTTCTGACGGCAATCTTGTAATCATACTATTTCCAGATTCACCTGCGCCATCTGCTTGCGTCTTTTCCCTTCTGGCGTCCGCTCATTCCACTTAGC
>ENA-OPWY01000872-OPWY01000872.1-human-gut-metagenome-genome-assembly--contig:-NODE-872-length-14463-cov-1.936632_pt1 | contig 14463 bp, 14 predicted proteins | sample MGYA00241515_ERZ502022 | MGnify/ENA primary metagenome ERZ502022 (study PRJEB25962, sample SAMEA2043045) | human gut metagenome | biome: human gut; feature: human-associated habitat; material: faeces...
GCGTATTTCTCGGGTACGAAGGTGCAGTGGATATTGGAAAACGTGCCCGGCGCACTTGAACGCGCCGGGCTGCTTGCTTAATTGCGGTTGAAGATCTTGAAGATCTCGTCGATATCGTCGATATCCTCCTGCGCCTGATTCTTGCTGGCGCTGGCCTTTTCCTGTGCGGCGGAGAAGGCGCCGATGGGTTTGGCGGGCGACTGACGCTTCTCTGCGAAGCCGGTGGCGATGACCGTCACGCGCATTTCATCCTGAAATTCGTCGGAAATGGTAGCGCCGAAGATGATGTTGGCGTCTGGGTTGGCAGCTTCCATAACAATATTGGCGGCAGTCTCGACATCGTCGAGGCCGAGGTCGTGCGAACCGGCAATGTTGATGAGAACGCCGGTCGCGCCGTTGATGGACGTCTCAAGCAGCGGGCTGGAGACGGCGGCCTGCGCAGCCTGCTCGGCCTTGTCGCGGCCGGTGGCGGAACCGACGCCCATATGGGCCTGCCCTGCGTTGCGCATGATGGCGGAAACGTCGGCAAAGTCGAGGTTGATGATGACATTCTCGCTGTAGCCGACGAGCTCGGAGATGGAGCTGACGGCCTGCTTCAGAACATCATCCGCAATGCCGAATGCGTTGGCGAAGGTGATCTTCTGGTCGGTGACGAATTTCAGGCGGTCGTTCGGGATAATGATCATGGAATCGACCTTATCGGTGAGGTTGGCAATGCCGGCCTCAGCCTGCTTCATGCGGTTCGCGCCCTCGAAGCGGAAGGGCTTCGTCACGACGGCGACGGTCAGAATGCCTGCGTCATGCGCGACCTGCGCGATAATGGGTGCAGCGCCGGTGCCGGTGCCGCCGCCCATACCGGCGGTGATAAAGACCATCTGGGAGCCCTTCAGAGCGTTTGCGATCTCGTCCTTGCTCTCCTCGGCAGCGCGCTGGCCGATCTCCGGGTCGGCACCGGCGCCGCGCCCTCGAGCACCTGAGAAATGAGCGCCTTGGATTCCTCGGCAGATTTCTGGCCAATATCCGGCTTGGAGCCTGCGCCCATGCCGCCGGTCAGCTTTTCGCCGATCTGCACCTTATTCTTGCACTTGGACTTTTCAAGGTCCTGCTTATCCGTGTTGACCGCAACAAACTCGACGCCCTTGACGTCGGACGCGATCATGCGGTTGATAACGTTATTGCCGGCTCCGCCGACGCCAATGACTTTGATCTTGACTACCTTATCTGCTGTATCTGCCATTTGTCTTCCTCCTGTATATCTCACAGCCCACAACTGCATCGTTTTAGATTATGTCGACTTTATTCTATCTCGAAAAAGGGTGTGCGTCAATAGAAAATGCGGAAAAATTCAGCAAAAAATGCGGATTTTATGGTTTGCGTCCCCTCGGCTCACGCTGCTGGCTGGAAGGTGGCCCTTTTCTGCGCGGCCTGGGTCAGATCGATGGTCCCGGCCTGAAATTCGCTGAGCTGGTCGAGAATGGAGCACAGATAGCGAATCTTATAGGCCAACTCATCGGTCCCGCCGAGCTTGATCTCGTAGCGTTCGTCGTACCAGATGCTCATGTCGTATTCCTTTTCCACATCGATCACGCGGATATGCTCCAGAAGGCCGGTGCCGTCAAGCTCCTTCATGACGTCCAGCGCGGCGGCCAGCGCTGTGGGCGTTGGGGAAGAGACGGCTTCCCCCTCCGTGGGCGTGGAAATGAGCAGGCCGTTGATGTGCGGGTTTTCATTGAATGCGGCAGGCTCAATGCGCTCAAGCGCCTTGCCGCTTGGGCCGACGAGCCAGCAGGCGTTCGTGTCGGTCATGACGGCAAAGGAAACGACGCTCTCGCGGACCTGAATGATAATGCCATCCGGCAGGCTGCGGGCAATGGAAACATCCTCGACATACGGCAGTGCGGCCTTGATGTTGCCGACAGCCAGCGCTTTATTGACCGTCAGGAGATTATCGCCCTGCTGGATCTGCGAGGCCTCGATAATCTGGTCGGCGGAATAGACGGTGTTGCCCTGGATCTCAATGGTGTTGACCTTGAAGAAGATCGCGACGCCGAAGACGATCGCAGCAACGACAGCGAGCATGATGAGGAGCTTGCCGAGCGCACTGCTGCGCACCTGACGTGCCTTGCCTGCGGCTCGTGCTTCCCTATTCGCTTTGCTTTGCTTCGTGCGCATGATGCATTCTCCTTCGGAGGCTCAGAATATACAAAGTATATCACATCTTTTTGGGGATTTCCACTGTTTTCAGGCGAGCGCCGACGCTTTGCAGTGCTGCCTCAAGAGTATCATATCCCCGTTCGATGTGTTTTACTCCAAAAATGGTACTTTCGCCCTCGGTCTGCATGGCTGCGAGCACGAGTGCCGCGCCGCCGCGCAGATCCTCCGCGAAAAGCTGCGCCGCATACAGCTGCGGCGCACCGCGCAGATGGACAGTGTTTTCGTCCTGACGCAGCTGCGCACCGAGCTTTTTAAGCTCTCTGGCATAGCCGAAGCGGTTTTCGAAAATCGTCTCGGTAAAGTCTGTCTGTCCCTCTGCCCGCAGCTGAGAGGCAAGCAGCACCGGCATCGCGTCGGTCGGAAAGCCGGGATACGGCTTTGAGACGACCGGGCGGCAGGCTATCAGCGGTCCGTCGCGGGAAATTTGAATGGTATCATGTGTGCAGGAAAACCGGCAGCCGCTTTCTGTGAGCGAATTTAAAACCGGCTCAGCAAGACGCGGGGCCGTCCTGCGCAGCGTCAGCGTGCCGCTGAAGTTCACGGGGGTAACGCTGTAGCGCCAGCGTGCAGGCGGCGCAGGCGCACAGGAACGTCGCGGTTTCAATGCGGTCCGGCAGGATGGTATAGGTCGCGCCGGTGAGCGGCTGACCGCCCTTGACGGTTACACGTCCCGTACCTGCGCCCGCAATTTTTGCACCGCAGGCGGTCAAAAAACCGGCCAGATCGACGATCTCCGGCTCACAGGCGGCGTTCTCGATCACGGTGACGCCCTCTGCCCCAACGGCGGCCAGCATGGCGTTTTCCGTTGCGCCGACGCTGGGGCCGGGCAATGTGATCTTCGCGCCAGTCAGTCTTCGTGCGCGGCAGTGAATGGTATCGTCCATCTCTGTGACCTCCGCGCCGAGTGCGCGGAAGGCAAGCAGATGATAGTCCACCGGCCTTGCGCCGATGGGACAGCCGCCCGGCAGGCTCAGCGACGCTTCGCCCTGTCTTGCAAGCAGCGCACCGAGAAACAGGCTGGACGCACGCATAGATGCGGCCAGCTCCGGCGGGATGGAATGACCGGCGCAGCTGCGCGGGTCTATGTAGACGCTCGCCCCGCGCCGTTCGGAGGCGCAGCCAAGGCTGTGCAGGATGGCACGTGTGTGCGTCACGTCGAGAATATCCGGACAGTTATGCAGGACGCATGGCGTTCTGCACAGGAGCGTCGCGGCCAGAATGGGCAGGACGCTGTTTTTCGCACCGTGGATCGTCACCTCCCCGGAAAGTGGAGGCGATTTGGAAACAAGCAGCGCTGGCATGGGCATTCCTCCAAAACACAGGAATTTTCCCCATCCTATGCGCTGCGTGCGATGTGCGTGTCAGTGCTTTGCAAGGTCGAGCGCCGTCTGATAGATGCGCTCGGCAGCATCGACCACGGCCATATCCCGTGCGCTGGCACGCATGGCGCGCATCCGTCCGGCGTCTGAAAGGATCGACTTTGCGGTTTCATAGAGGCTTTTTCCGTCGCAGTCTGCCTCGCGGACGACTGCGGCCGCGCCGGAGCGTTCGAGCACCCGGGCGTTTTTTTCCTGATGGTTGCCGGTCACGTTTGGGCTCGGCACCATGATGCAGGGTGTTCCGCTGGCGCAGACCTCGGCGATGGTCGCCGCGCCTGCGCGGCAGATGATGAGATCCGCCGCTGCCAGCACCTGCGGCATATCATAGATATACTCGCGCATTTCAATGCGCGGTTGCGCGGCGAGGTCGACGCCTTGTTCCCTGACATAGTCCGGCATCCAGCGCCAGCCGAACGAGCCGGTCGCGTGGATGTGATGGAAGGGCGTGTTATCCTCGCATTCGCATTTCATAAACTGTGCAATTTTTTTGTTCATCTCCCGCGCGCCGAGACTGCCCCAGCAGGAGACGACGAGCGGCTCGTCTCCGAGGCCCAGCGCCTGCCGGGCCTCCTGCCGCTTTGCAAAGAGGAATTCCTCGCGCACGGGCGTTCCGGTCAGGAGGACCCTCTCCGGCTCCGGGTAATGCTCCCGGCTGGATTCGAAGGACACCATGACGCGGCTGGCCGTGCGCGCAACAAGCTTCGTCGTCAGGCCCGGAACAGCATTCGACTCATGCACGCAGGTCGGGATGCCGAGCTTCGCCCCCATTTTGAGGGCCGGGAAGCTGGCATAGCCACCGGTGCCGACGATCACGTCGGGCTGAAAGTCCTTCAGGATACGCTTTGTTTTGGAGAATGTCGCGGCCATACGCTGTACGGTCACGAGATTGTGCCAGATCGCGGCGGGCGTCAGCCTGCGCTGGTAGTTGGAGATCTTCACGGTTTCCAGCCGGAAGCCCTCGCGCGGGACAATCTTGTTTTCCATGCCGTCCTCCGCGCCGATAAAGAGGATCTTACAGTCCGGCTGACGCTCACGGAACATACGGGCAACCGCAATGGCGGGATAGATATGCCCGCCCGTGCCGCCGCAGGTAAAGACGATATTCATGAACTTCCCTCCCTTACAGAAGCTTATTGTCGTTCTGCCGGGAGACGGCCAGGACAACGCCCGCTTCAAACAGCTGCATGAGAAGCGCCGTGCCGCCGTAGGAGAAGAACGGGAGAGAAATGCCGGTGGCGGGCAGAAAATTGGTCACGACGCCAATGTTGAGGAAGGTCTGAAGCGCGATATGCGTGGAAATTCCGGCGGCAAGGAGCGCACCGAAGCGATCACGCGCGTGCATGGCGATATAATAGCCGCGCACGATCAGAAGAATGAACAGCAGGATCACGACGACTGCCCCGACAAAGCCGAGCTCCTCGCAGAGAATGGGGAAAATATAGTCGTTGTGTTCCTCGGGAAGATACAGGTATTTCTGGCAGCTCTTTCCGAGGCCGAGGCCCATCAGGCCGCCGGAACCGATGGCGTAGAGCGACTGTAAGATCTGATAGCCGTTGTCTGTCGGGTCGGAGGCGGGGTCGCGCCAGGCGGTGATACGGCTTCCGGCGTAGCCCTGCGTCTTGAGATAAACAAACATGAACACGGCGACTGCCGCGCCGCCGAGGGCGAACCATTTGATCTGGACGCCGCCCAGAAACAGCATGGCCGCCGCAAGCAGCAGCATGATGAGGATGCAGGAGAAATGGCGCTCCAGCGCAACGAGGCCGCACAGGACGATCATAATCGCGCCGAAGGGCGCGATGCCATAGCGGAAGGTGCGCATTTTATCGCGGTAGGTCGAGATCATGGCGGAAAACGTCATGATGATGGCGATTTTCGCAAGCTCCGAGGGCTGGAAGCGGATGCCCGCAACCTCGATCCAGCGCTTTGCGCCGTTGGCCGTCGAGCCGATGAGCGGTACGAGCATCAGGAACACGACGGATACCGCGAGGATGATGAACGAAGCACTGCGCCAGAGCTGATAGTTCAGCCTGCTGACAAACAGCATACCGCCGATGCCCACGACAGCGAAAATCGCCTGCCGGGCAAAGTAATAGGTAGAGTTGCCGGTCAGATAATACGCGCGGGCGTAGGAGGCTGAAAAGACCATGACGACGCCGATCAGCACGAGCAGCACCGTCAGCGCAAGAAACGGCAGGTCGAGCAGGCCGCGCTCGTCGAGCAGCACCTTGTCCTTTGTTTTGGTCGGCTGCGGCAGGCGCTCCGGCTCGGGAGCCTGCGGAGCTTCATACAGCCGCGTTACGCCGTCTGAACGGCTTGCCATAGGGGTCGCTCCTTTCTGAAGCTGCGGTAGCTCAATACCGGTTCATAACACCGAGATACGCCAGCACGCACATGACGAGCGTGATCGCGGTGAAAACAAAAACGATTTTTTCCTCTTTCCAGCCGCACAGCTCAAAGTGGTGGTGGATGGGGGTCATTTTGAAGATGCGCTTGCCATGGGTCAGCTTGAAATACGTGACCTGCAGAATGACGGAAAGCGTCTCACAGAGATAGATAATGCCGACAAGGATCAGAATCAGCGGCATATCGAGCGCGAAGGCCATGCCGCAGACCATGCCGCCGAGGAACAGCGAGCCGGTGTCGCCCATGAAGACCTTGGCCGGATGGAAATTGTAGCAGAGGAAGCCCGCCAGGCCGCCCGCGACGGTCGCGGGGAGCAGGGCCAGCGTCGTGCGGCCGTAGATATAGGCCGTCGCGGCGAAGAAGACCATGACCGGGATGGTCACGCTGCTGGAAAGACCGTCGACGCCGTCCGTCAGGTTCACAGCGTTGACGCAGCCGACAATGACGAAGGCCGCAAAGACCATATAGACCACCGTCGGAATTTCAAGGTCGAGGTTCCAGAACGGGATATAGAGGTCGCAGGACAGATCGCCGCTGCCCTTCAGCACAAACAGGAACGCAGCGGCCACGACGAGCTGCAGCAGGAATTTCTGGATGGCAGTCAGGCCGAGATTGCGCTTGAGCTTGACCTTGACAAAGTCGTCGGCGAAGCCGACAAGCCCATAGCACAGGGCGAGGGCCAGCACATACAGGTGCGTATAGTCGTGGTTCTCCGTCATGCTCTTCCAGCCGAAGCCGACTGTGCAGAGGATGATCGCGGCAATGAACATGATGCCGCCCATGGTCGGCGTACCGGCCTTGGTGTTGTGCCACTGCGGGCCGACCTCGCGGATGGACTGGCCCGCGTGCAGCGCACGGAGCATGGGAATAACGAAGCGGCCAAACAGCAGCGTCAGTAAAAACGAAGCGAGCGTCGCGCCCAGAACGATAAAAAACATTGCATCCATACAGGATTCCTCCGAGACTCTCTTTATTCCTCTTCTTCCTTGAAAAACAGCGCAAGGGCCTTTTCCATCCGCATACCGCGGCTGCCCTTGAACAAAATCACATCGCCGGGACGGGCACGCATTTTGAGCATATGCGCCAGATCCTCATGCGTGTCAAAATGCTCGATCAGCTTCTGCTTCATGCCGCCGGTGATCGCACCGGAAACCATGCGCTCGGCGTTGACGCCGTAGGTGTAGAGCACGTCGGCCTTCGTGGCGGCAATGCGGCCAATGCGGTAATGCTCCGCGGCGGAGCGGTTGCCAAGCTCCAGCATATCGCCCAGCACCGCGATACAGCGGCCATTCGTGCGCGAACGGAAGCCCGCAAGGATCTCAAGCGCGGCCTCCGTCGATTCCGGGCCTGCGTTATAGCAGTCCTCGATGATGGTAAAGCCGTCGCGCTCGTAGATCTTCTGGCGCATACCGGTGTTGTGAAAGCCGGAGATCTGCGTCTGAATCGTCTCAGGCGGGACCTTCAGGAGCAGGGCTGCCGTAACGGCGGCCAGCGTGTTATAGACCGTATGGCGACCCAGAACCGGCACGAACAACTCGAAACGGTGGCCGAAACCGCTGACGACAAAGCGCATGCCGTCGTCAAGTTCCTGAATGTCGGTTGCAAGCACGTCGCAGGCATGGTTCTCAATGCCGTAATAATATTTTTTATGTCCGCCGTCGGCGCGCACGTTCCAAAGAAGCGGCTCGTCGCCGTTGAACACGCCGACGCCGTTTTCCGGCACACCCCGGAAAATTTCGAGCTTGGCCTGCAGGATGCCCTCACGGGAGCCAAGATGTTCGATATGCATGGTGCCGATGTTGGTGATAACGGCGATATCGGGCTTTGCGATAGAAGTCAGGCGGGCCATTTCTCCGAAGTGGTTCATGCCCAGCTCCAGAACAGCCGTTTCGGTATCGTCCGGCATATCGAGGATGGTCATGGGCAGACCGATGTTGTTGTTGTGGTTGCCCTCGGTGCGGGCGGTACGGTAGGTACGCTCCAGCATACAGGCGGTCATTTCCTTGGTCGTCGTTTTGCCGACGCTGCCGGTAATGCCGATGACGGTCATGCCCATCCGTTCGCGGCGGGCTGCGGCAAGATCGCCGTAGGCCTTGATGGTATCGGGTACAAGAATGGTCGGGATGGCCGCCTTGACCGGTCTTTGCACAAGCGCGGCACTTGCGCCAAGACTGGCCGCCATGCCGATAAAGTCATGGCCGTCGGACTTCTCACCCTTGATGGCGACGAAGAGGTCGCCGGGCTTTACTCTGCGCGAATCGATCTGGACGCCGGTGATCATGCCCTCCGCCTGTTCAGGCGTGAGCGTTCCCCGGCAGTCCTCCGCTGCCTGCTTCAGTGTCAGTTCCTTCATGCGTTTGCCTCCAAATACGACGCGACGACCTCACGCTCGTCCAGATGGTGCTTTTCGTGGCCGATTTCCTGATACGTCTCGTGGCCCTTGCCGCACAGGACGATCACATCGTCCTTCTGCGCCAGCTCCATCGCCCGGCCAATGGCCGAAACGCGGCTTTCAATGACCTCGTAGGGCGTTTCGGTATCCTGCATCCCGGCAAGGATCTGCCGGAGGATCTTATAGGGATCTTCGGTGCGGGGATTGTCTGAGGTGACGATGGCAAGGTCAGACAGCTCTGCTGCGATTTTGCCCATAACGGGGCGCTTATAGGGGTCGCGGTCGCCGCCGCAGCCGAAGACGGCGATGATGCGGCCCGTGCAGAAGCCGCGCACAGCCCTCAGAATATTTTCAAGGCTGTCGGGCGTATGGGAATAGTCGATCAGGACAGTATAGTCCTTGCCCGGTGTGGGGACGACCTCTACCCTGCCCTTGACGCTCTGCGCGGTGCGCAGGGCGTCTGCAATTTTTTGGAGCGGAATATTCAGCGCCAGCGCAGCGGCGATGACACCGAGCGCGTTATAGACGCTGAAAATGCCGGGAATGCCGAGCATGACGGCAGCCCGCTTGTTCTGATAGACCGCATCAAATTCCACGCGGTCAGAGAACAATTCGACGTGCTCCGCCGTGAGTGCAGCGGGGGTTCCCTGCGCGGAATACGTCAGAAGGCGGCAGTCCGCCTGCTCCATGATACGCTTCGCATAGGCATCGTCGACATTGACCGCGCCCGTTTCGCAGCGGCGGAAGAGCATGGCCTTCGCGTCGCAGTATGCATCCATCGTTTGATGGAAATCGAGATGGTCCTCTGTCAGATTTGTAAAGACAGCCGCGCCAAAACGGATCTGGTCGGCGCGGTGGAGCACCAGCGCGTGGGACGAGACCTCCATAATGACGTGCGTGCAGCCCGCATCACGCATATCGGCGAAGAGCTTCTGCAGCTCGAAGGACTCCGGCGTGGTGCGCTCGGTGTGCAGGATCTCATCGCCGATCATATTCTGGATCGTGCCGATGAGGCCGACCTTTGCGCCGAGCGTTTTTTCAAGCACGTGCTTCAGCAGATACGTGCTGGTCGTTTTGCCGTTCGTGCCGGTGATTCCGACGACGCACATAGCGTCCGCCGGATGGCCGAACCAGTTTGCGCCGAGCGCGGCAAGCGCCGAGCGGGCATTGGAAACCAGTACATACGGAATGTCTGTTTCCGGCTTTTTTTCGCAGACGACGCAGACCGCGCCGTTTTCCATAGCCTTGGGAATATATTTGTGGCCGTCGGTCTGGAAGCCGGAGATCGCGACAAACAGTGCTCCGGGCGTTACCTGCCGGGAGTCATACTGAACGCCGGTAATATCCAGTGCTTCGTCCGCGTGCAGTTCCAGCACGTCAAGGCCGTGCAGCAGTTCTTTGAGCTTCATAGTGTCCTCCTTAGTCGGATGCGCCTGTGGAAGAGAATTCTACTGTAATTGTAGTACCTCTGTCAACCTCTGTTCCGGGTTCGATGTCCTGATAGGCCGCAAGCACGTAAACGTCCGTGCGGTCGGTGCCCTTGGCCTGCACGTAAAGGCCGGCGTTTGCAGCCAGATAGTTAACGTCCGCGACAGAGCAGCCGATGAAATCCGGCACCTCGACAACCGTCTGCTGCTTTTCCGCGCCCATGTAGAGGATGATCTGCGAATTGCCGGGAACCTGGCTGCCTGGCGCGGGCAGCTGGTCGGTGACGGTCGAGCCGGTGCCGACAATGCGGTAGGTGATGGTTTTTTCAGCGAGCAGCGCAGCCGCTTCGCTTTCGTCCATGCCGATCACATCTGGGACTGTGAAGTTGATACCGCGGATATCCTCGGAATCATAATCCGGCTCCACACCGAGATAGGGAAGAATATCAAGGAAAATGTCGCGGACGGTCGGCGCAGCCATCAGGCCGCCGGAAATATACATCCCGTGGAGGGTATATTTTTCGCTGTCCTGCGAATACGCGGGCGTGTCAAGCGCAACAAGGACGACATATTTCGGGTCGTCAATGGGCGCGACGCCGATAAAGGAGACGATCTTGTCCTTGACCTGATTGCCGTCCTCGTCGTATTCGTCCAGCTTTTCGGACGTGCCGGTCTTGCCGCCGACACGGTAGCCGGGGGTTTTGGCCGCAGAGGCCGTGCCCTCGGTGACGACCTGTTCCATAAGGCTGCGCATTGTTTCGGACGTCTGCTGGCTGATGACCTGCCGCAAGACGGTCTTTTCGTTCCGCTCGACCATGTTGCCGTCGGCGTCCAGAACCTCGCTCACGATATACGGCTCGAGCAAATAGCCGCCGTTGACGATCGCCGCGACGGAGCGCACCAGCTGCATGGGTGTGATACGGAAGCTCTGACCGAAAGAGGACGTGATGAGATAGGACGTGCCGTACTGTGCGGGATTGTTCAGGTATTTCCGTTCGTAGAACAGACCGCTGGCCTCGCCCGGCAGATCAACGCCTGTTTTTTCCATAATGCCGAAGGCCTTGAGGTAATCATAGAAAATGTCGCCGCCCATGCGCAGGCCGATATGGCCAAAGGCGATGTTGCAGGAATTGCCGAGCGCCTGCGCGGTCGACTGCGCACCGTGACCGGCGGATTTCCAGCAGTTAAGGATCTGCTCACGGCCGGAGAACTTTTCCTGACCGCCGCAGTAGAACGAGTCGTTCAGCGTGACGGCTCCGGAATCGATTGCGGAGGCCAGCGTGATGAGCTTGAAGGTCGAACCCGGCTCATAGCCGTCGGACACGCAGCGGTTGCGCCACTGAGCCATACGTGCCGATGCAACATCCTGCTTATACTGCTCGATGGCGGCCTTATAGGCATCGGACGCTTCCGGCAGGGACAGCGCCGCATCACGCTCATTTTCAAGAAGCGCAGCCGCCGCGTCGTCATAGATTTCCAGATAATTATTTGGATCATAGGAGCCGAGCGTGGCCATGGCCTTGATCTCGCCCGTATTCACGTCCATGACGATACAGAACGCGCCGTTTTTGATATCGTACTTATCAATGGCGTTCTGCAGGTTCTTTTCCACATACGCCTGCACGGTCGCGTCGATGGTGGTAACGAGGCTGCAGCCGTCAGAGGCGTCATAGTATTTTTCGTATGTATAGGGCATCTCGGAGCCGTAGTTGCCCTTGGATGTCACGACCTTCCCGGCTGTGCCGGAAAGCTCTTCGTTGTAATAGGCTTCAAGGCCCTCGGAGCCGTTGTTGTCGCTTGAGACGAAGCCGAGCGCCTGCGCGGCGAGGGAGGAATTGGGGTAATAGCGCTTGAGGTCTGTTTCGAGATAGACGCCGGTGATCTTGTTTTCGCTGACGAAGGCGCGGACCTCGTCGGCCAGCTCCTCGGAGATCTTACGGCTGATGACCTTATAGCGGTACTGCTTGTCGGCGGCCTGCTCGTAGACGAAGCTCGGCTCGACATCCAGAATTTCGCCAAGGCCACGCGCGATCTGGTCGAGCAGGTTGCTGTTCTCGGGCTTTTTCATCTGCTCGGCGATCTCGTTCGGGTCGATGAAAACCGTCTCGACGGTCGACGAAGAGGCCAGCACGTTCATATTCGCGTCGTAGATCACGCCGCGCGCTGCGGTCAGATTCGTCGAACGGGTCTGGTTCTTGATCGCCTTTTCGTTGTAATAGTCGTGCTGGGTGATCATGAGGTTATAAAGCGTTCCGATCAGCGGGACAAACGCGATCACGCCGCACAGGACCATCAGGATCAGGGTACGGCTGAGGATCGTTCGGTTCGCGCGCTCATTCCGCTCCCGGTTTGCCTGCTTCTGCTCTTTGGTGCGCGGCAGGCGGATGATCTTTTTTGCCATGAAACTGCCTTTCTGTTCAAAAAAGGGGCGGCCTGAAAAGACCGCCCCTGTCCGGTTACTCAGCTGGATTTCAAACTGGGAGGTTCTGTCCAAGCTTATGCTGCTGCGGGGTGCAAATATTCGATGAGGCCGAGAATGCTCTGCTGCATGGCGTCCAGAATTTCTCCGAAGACGCTTGTGCGCTGCTGCGTGTAAATTTCCGCCTGATCGTTCCCGGAGAAGCTGACATAGACGATCTGCTCGGGCTGACATTTGGTCAGGCCGATCTCAGCCGCGTATTCCTCGGCGGCGGTCAGATCGATCTTGGCGTCGTATTTGCTCTGAAGCATCAGCTGCTGCTCCTTGAGATTGGCAAGCCTGCTTTCAAGGGCTGAGACATTGCTGCTGGCCTCAAACAGCTGGACATAGCCGAAAATCACAAGGATCATGAGACAGGCTACCGTCAGCATACCCGCCAGTGTAAACGGCGCGATGGCCGTTCTGGCCTTGACTCTTCGGTACGGCTGCTCATAGGCCCGCTCGTCCGGCAGCTCGATGGGCAGGGTACGCTCATAGGCGCGGTTATCGTCATACTGGCGGGCAGTCTGATCGTTCCATGCGTAAACATCGTATGCAGCGGCGCCGTTGTCTCTATAAAGATTTCTTCGATTGGGCTGCGCCATAACGGCGGGACTCCTTTCCGGGTTACACGCGCTCTGCTACGCGGAGCTTTGCACTGCGCGAACGGGGATTTTCCTCGACCTCCTCGCGCGTGGCGATGATGGGTTTTTTCGTCAGAATTTTGATCTTCGGCTTATGGCCGCAGACACAGACCGGGAACGACGGCGGGCAGGTGCAGCCCTTTGCCGCGTCCTGAAACACGTTTTTGACGATGCGGTCTTCCAGTGAATGGAACGTAATGACAACCAGACGACCGCCGGGGTTCAGGTGGTCGATGGCGGCCTCCATGCCTTGCCGGACTGCGCCAAGCTCATCGTTGACGGCGATACGGATGGCCTGAAAGCTGCGCTTGGCCGGATGCTGCTTTTCACGCAGGGCGCTGGGCGGCATGGCCGAGCGGATGATGTCGACCAGCTCCAGCGTTGTCTCGATTGGGTGGTCGGTCCGCACGCGTTCGATGGCGGCGGCGATCTGCGGGGCGCAGCGCTCCTCGCCATATTCGTAGAGAATGGATTTTAATTCCTCGCGCGGCCAGTTGTTGACGATCTCGTAGGCCGTGAGGGACTGGTCGCGGTCCATGCGCATATCCAGCGGCGCGTCGGCCATATAGGAAAAGCCGCGCTCCGCGTCGTCGAGCTGCGGGGACGAAACGCCCAGGTCGAACAGCATCCCGTCGATCCGGTCGAGTCCCAGCGCGGTAAGGATCGCGCCGACGTTTTCAAAATTATCATGTACCAGCGTCACCTTTTTCGCGTGGCGGTACAGCCGCTTTTTCGCGGCCTCCAGCGCGACCAGATCACGGTCGACGCCGATGAGCCTGCCGGTGGTGAGGCTCCGGCAGATCTCCAGCGAGTGGCCCGCGCCGCCGAGCGTTCCGTCGAGATAGATCCCGTCGGGCTTGATGGCCAGCGCGTCTATGCACTCGTGCAAAAGCACAGATCGATGTGCGAATTCCATCAGAAACCAAGTTCCTCCATCACAGCCGCCAGATTTTCAGGCGTCAGCGTCTGCTGCTCCAGCTCGTCATAGGCTGCGCTGTCCCAGATCTCCGCGTGGCCGCCCTGCCCGATGAACGTGACCTCGCTGGAAAGGCCGGCGTATTGGCGCAGCTCGGCGGGAATGAGGAAGCGGCCCTGCTTGTCGGGCTCGCATTTGGCGGCGTTGGCAAACAGAAAGCGCATTTTTCGGGCCTGTACGATCGGCAGCGCGTTATATTTATCGACAATGGCCTTCCAGCCTGCTTCCGTGTAGACGGACAGGCAGTGGTCGAGGCCCAGTGTTACATAGAAGGTGCTTCCCAGTTCGTCGCGCAGCTTGGACGGCACGAACAGACGTCCTTTTTCGTCGACTGAGTGCTTGTACTTGCCGAACATCCCCTCGCGCCTCCTTTCGCTCCACTTTACTGAAATTTCGCTCCACTTTGCTCCACTTCAATAATATAATACGTTCTGTTTACATAAATTGCAACCCTTTTTTGAAAAAATTTTTCGAGGATTCTTCGACGTTTTTCGTGAAAAATCCCCGAAAGCCGAATTTTTGAACGAATGTTTTAAAAACATCCTCCAGCCGCGTTCACCTGCACGC
>ENA-OPWY01000878-OPWY01000878.1-human-gut-metagenome-genome-assembly--contig:-NODE-878-length-14414-cov-1.475451_pt1 | contig 14414 bp, 10 predicted proteins | sample MGYA00241515_ERZ502022 | MGnify/ENA primary metagenome ERZ502022 (study PRJEB25962, sample SAMEA2043045) | human gut metagenome | biome: human gut; feature: human-associated habitat; material: faeces...
ATTATGTATCTGAGTTTGGAGAAACCTTGATTCCTCATTTAGAGCGATTGAAACAATGGGGGCAAGAAAACTTTGAAACGATCATGGAGAATAGACAAAAAAACAAGTATTGAAACAGCTTATAGTTCGTTATGCCAATTATTCTATCCCTAATCAAAAATTGATTCTGAAACTCATATCTAAAATAGATATTGTGGGGTTTTTGCACTATATACTTACGTATATTTTCTTAAATGTGCTTTATAATCCACGGTCTATATTAGCCCATTACAACCTCTACTGAGTGAGTCTTGCCATCGCCAAATGCTGGGATAACGTTGCCCTCGATAGCGTTGCCATCAACGAGTACGCTCTTAACGCCCTTGTTGATGTGATCTGGGTTAGAAACCTTGATGTCGTATGTAGCACCACGGAACTGACGTGTAGCTGTCATTCCATCCCATGCAGCAGGAATTGATGGATCGATCTTCAGACCATCGAAGTCTGCTGAGATACCAAGGATGTACTGTGATATAGCTACCATGTTCCAAGCAGCAGTACCAGTCAGCCATGAGTTCTTACCCTGACCGAAGTGGTTGCCCGGCTTGCCGATATCAGATCCGGCATCCTTACCACCGATCATCTGGCCGTATACATATGGCTCAGTCTTGTGTATATCTGATGTCTCCTCAGTGAAAGCTGGAGCTATCTCTGAGTAGTACTTAAATGCCTGATCACCGGCACCTGCGTAAGCAGCAGCACAGATGATCCATGCATTGTTATGTGTGAAGATTCCGGCATTCTCCTTGTATCCACCTGGGTATGTAGAAATCTCACCATACTGGATGTAATACTTTGTAAATGCTGGGTTGTTGAGTACAAGTCCGTGCTGTGTATTAAGTCTCTCATCGATTGCAGCAAGAGTCTTCTTGTCGCAGCCCTGATCCTTACCGATGTCTGACATGATAGCGAATCCCTGTGGCTCGATGAAGATCTGACCTTCCTCGCACTCCTTGGATCCCATCTTCTCACCGTTTGCATCGTAAGCTCTGAGGAACCAGTCGCCGTCCCATGCTGACTCCATGATGTTGGCCTTCATCTTGTCGATCTCAGCCTGAGCAGCATCAGCCTCAGCGTCCATTCCAAGGTGCTTAAGGATAGCAACGTAGTTAGGACCTGCATATGTGAAGAGTGTAGCAACCATAACTGACTCAGCAACCTTTGAGTATCCACCCTCAGCAGCGAACTTAGGGTTGGTGTATGTCTGGAAGCTCTCACCTGGTGTATCTGAGAAGCATGAAAGGTTGATACAATCGTTCCAGTCAGCTCTCATTGCAAGTGGAAGTCCGTGTGGTCCAAGGTTGTTCACGATCTTGTAGAATGAAACCTTGAGGTGGTCAAGCATAGGCTTTGCAATTGACATATCGTTGTCATATGGAACCATCTCGTCAAGGATGCCCCAGTCGCCAGTCTCCTTGATATAAGCTGAAACTGAAAGGATCAGCCATAATGGATCATCTGAGAAGTCTCCACCGATATCTGCGTTACCCTTCTTGGTAAGTGGCTGGTACTGATGGTAGCATCCACCGTCTGGGAACTGTGTTGAAGCTATATCGATGATTCTCTCTCTTGCACGATCAGGGATCTGATGAACAAATCCAAGCACATCCTGGTTGGAATCACGGAATCCCATACCACGGCCGATACCTGACTCGAAGTATGAAGCTGAACGTGAAAGGTTGAATGTAACCATACACTGATACTGATTCCAGATGTTGACCATACGGTTAACCTTGTCATCAGGTGTGTTAACGTTGAGAATGCTCAACAGTCTGTTCCAGTGCTCCTTGAGCTCCTCAAGACCTGCAGCAACCTTCTCAGGAGTGTTGTACTTCTCGATCATCTCGAGAGCCTTTACCTTATTGATAGTCTTGCCGTCTGCCTCGAACTTCTGGTCAACAGGCATCTCAACATATCCAAGTATAAATACAAGAGTCTTTGTCTCGCCTGGAGCAAGAGTGATCTTCTTGTAGTGTGAAGCGATAGGCGACCATCCATCAGCAAAAGAATCATTTGACTTGCCAGCCTCAACAGCCTGTGGGTTGTGGAAGCCGTTGTAAAGTCCGATGAATGAATCTCTGTCTGTATCGTAACCATCGATCTCGTCATTCACTGTGTAGAATGCGAAGTGGTCACGTCTGTCTCTGTACTCTGTCTTGTGGTAGATAGTTGATCCGACAACCTCTACACGACCTGTACTGAAGTTTCTCTGGAAGTTGGTGCAGTCATCCTGTGCATCCCAGAGACACCACTCCTCAAATGAGAAGAATGAGAATGTCTTCTCCTCTGAGCCTTCATTTGTAAGAACGACCTGCTGAACCTCTCCAGCGTAGTTCTGAGGAACAAAGAAAGTAACCTCAGCCTTAAGGTCATTCTTCTTACCTGTGATGATTGTATATCCCATACCATGACGGCACTGATACTCGTCAAGCTCTGTCTTTACCGGTGACCATCCCGGATTCCATATTGTACCATTGTCGTTGATATAGAAATAACGTCCGCCCATATCTATAGGCACGTTGTTATAACGATATCTTGTGATTCTACGAAGACGAGCGTCCTTGTAGAAGCTGTAACCTCCTGCAGTGTTGGAGATCAGTGAAAAGAAATCCTGTGTTCCAAGGTAGTTGATCCAAGGATAAGGAGTTCTAGGAGATGTGATGACATACTCCTTGTTGGCATCATCAAAATAACCAAATTTCATGTAGCATATACCTTCCTTCCAATGTTTTGTGAAGGCTTCCAGATGGCTATGCCAGCCCCCCTGAAGCCGCTTTTGTATCGACTTGTGCTAAATTCTCCCTTAAAGTCAGCCATACACTCTGATTATATAATAAAAGACTTTAAAACACAACAAAGTTATAGTGAAAATTGCACAATTACTAAATGTATTAATTCCTGTATTTGAGTAATTAATTGATGCTTATGCTGTGTTATACTGTGTAATATCAAAACAGTATAGGAGTTATTTACTATGGGAAAAAATGAAACTAAGAATTATGTAGGCGGAAGCGGAATGGATGATATGGAGCTGGACGAGCGTGATATACAGCTTATGGAGGAGAGCAGAAAAGAAGGCAAAAAGAAGCTGTTTATAGCACTTGGTGCGATCGTGTTAGCAGTGATAGTAGTGGTGATATACATAGTTGTCAGAAAAAATATGACCGGAAAATCAGAGAGCGAGGATCTGATAAAGACCTACATGGAGGGCCTTGAGGAAGCGGATCTTGACAAGGTGGAGAGTGTTATGGATCCTGATACCATAGACAGCGATTCGTCAAAGGATCTGGTCACTGTGTTCCAGACTTATAAGGAAAATAATATAGAATATACAGTCAGCTATACCATGGGTGATGGGCATGTGGCAGAGTCCAGCGATCTGGCGGCAGTCAGCAGCACTGTATATGGAAAGACCCAGAAGGAAGCAGGTATATCAAAGGGTTATGTCATTCCGGTTACCAGAAAGATAATGATGACATTCCAGGGTCAGACTTCACCGTATGATCTGGACATGGATATCATTTGTTATGAGAAGGATGGAGAGTGGTATCTCGGCGGAACAGTTATGACTACGGGAGATACGACTACAGATGATACGACAGAGTAGTCACGAGAAGGACAACTGCTGGATACAGATATTGAATACAGAAACTGAATATATGGACATGGATACATGAACAGACGACAAATGGTGCGGATATTAAATGTAATATTCGCACCATTTGCTGTCTTCTGCCAGTGTGCAGCTATCTCTCTTGATGAGCTTGCACTGGAGCTCAATTCTTGCGACTCCATTGTGACCGCCCTTGAGTCTGTCCATTAGAAGCTGCAGGGCGAAATGCCCCATGTCCGTCTTGGAGATCTCCACTGTGGTCAGCATCGGAGTTGTGTACTGGGCTTCCTCGATACCGTCGCTGGATATGATGGAAGGAGTGTAATACCTGTTCTTGCATTTGGCAAGATATTTCAGCATCCCTATGGCCGTTATGTCATTGGCACAGTATATTCCGGTTGGGCTCTTGTCGGACTTCATGAAGTGTTCCATGGCCTCAAATCCTTCAACCTCGCTGAGTTTTGTGTTGATGACGTAGTCCGTGTCGATATCAAGTCCATGATCGTGAAGAGTTTCAAGATATCCTTTGTAGCGGGCCTCGTTATTGCAGTTTCCCACATATCCGATATTCTCATGTCCAAGAGATATGAGGTATTCAACCGCTGTTCTGGCAATCTGGCTACCGTTGCAGATGACCTCATCCACCTCGCCGTTTGCAGAATCCCTGTTGACATACACTGTGCTGCGATAGCACTGGCTGAGCTTCTTCAGGGCTGCGCGGTTGCATTTTCCGATGACAATAAGTCCGTCGTTGTGGCCATCCGCTTCCTCGCACATCCTGCGGATTACAGAATCCACGTTCTCATACCTGCATCTCCTGTCGTCGGAGAAGATGGACCGATACCATACCTTGGACAGGATGCATCCGTTCTTGTGGATCTCACTCTCTATGACATGCAGCAGTTCTGTAAAGAATGGGTCCGACGTGGCAGAGTCCATTCTGGTCATGAGCACATTTATATAGTAGGTTTTCTCCACAGTCGCGCCTTTTCCATTCTTGAGCTGGCGGGCAGACTGGTTTGGCGTGTAGTTGAGCTTCATAGCTGCGTTCCAGATCTTATCCCTGAGCCATGCGCGGAGCTCCTTTCTGACCTTTGCATCTATAGCGGCAAATGGTTCATCGAGAAGCAGGAGCTGTGGCTGGGTGGCAAGCGCTCTGGCAAATGCGACCCTCTGACGCTGGCCTCCTGACAACTGTCTTGGGTATCGTTTCTCAAGGCCCTTCAGTCCAACCAGTTCTATCAGCTCCGTCACTCTGTCGCGGATCTCTGACTTTGGGTATTTCTGTATCTTCATTCCAAATGCGATATTGTCATAAACTGTCTTGTATCTGAACAGCGCGTAATTCTGGAATACGAAGCCAATCTCCCTCTTGCTGGCGGGAATGCCATTTACTTTTTTGCCATCTATGTATATGTCCCCTGAGTCCGCGGTCTCGAGTCCTGCAAGTATGCGGAGGATAGTGGTCTTGCCGCTTCCACTTGGACCCAGAAGTCCGATGAGCTTTCCTTTCTCAATGGAGAAACTGACATCATCGGATGCCCTGTAATCTCCAAATGTTTTATTGATGTTTCTGAGCTCTACGTATGAATGTGTATCTGCAGGTGTATTCATATCATATACCTCCCTCTTTATTTCCTCTGTGTTCAAGTATGTTTCTAAGTATCAGTATGATGACTGCCATGATGACCAGTATGGACGACATGGCAAAGGCTCCTGTGAAGTCAAATGCCTGGTACAGCAGTTCGATATAGAGTGGCATGGTGTTGGTGAGTCCTCTGAGATGTCCCGAGAGAACTGACACAGCTCCAAATTCACCCATGGCCCTTGCGGAGCACAGTACAATTCCGTACAGCAGAGCCCAGCGTATGTGGGGGAGTGTGATCTGTGAGAATATCTGTATCCCGAGCTTTTCAAGGTATGGATACAGGAAGCTCTGCCTGCCAAATGTAAGTACGAATATAAGGCCCGCGATGATCGGGGATATGGTAAGCGGCAGATCGATGAGCGTTGATATGATCTTTTTGCCCCGGAAGGTGAATTTGGTTATGAGCCCCGCGGCATAAAGTCCGAAAATTGTGTTGACCACCACCGTGATGACCACGACCTTCAAGGTGAGAAGTATTGACTTCACTGCGTAGGTGTCGGATATGGCGGTGACATACTCATTCCATCCGTCCCGGAGTGCCGTCACTATGACATACACCAGTGGGAGCACAAGTGCCACGATGAGGAATATGGCGCACAGACCGATGAGGATCCATTTGATTATGCCACGGTCGTTTCTTATGTTCATGTTGTTACCTCCCTTCAGTCTATGCCGCTGACTATTCTTGATGTGCGGCTCTGGATAAATGCGTTGACAAGCAGTATGACAAATGCTATCGCAAGCATCACAAGTGCTATCGAGGTTGCACTTGCGTAGTCGTATTCCTGCAGCTCTGACATGATGAGCAGAGGGGTTATCTCAGTCTCATATGGAGTGTTGCCCGCTATGAACACGACGCTTCCGTATTCCCCCGGGCTTCTGGCAAATGCCATGGTGAAACCTGCGATCAGTGCCGGAAGTATCTCGGGCAGGATGACACGGAAGAATATCTGGATACGGGAGGCTCCGAACATGGCGGCTGCTTCCTCGTATTCCCTGTCAACCTTTTCGAGAACCGGCTGGACACTTCTCACGACGAATGGTATTCCAATGAACACCAAAGCTATGGTTATACCTATCCGTGTATACGCGATATCTATACCGAATCTGGCAAATATCCTTCCTACCCAGCCGTTCTGTACCGTGAGATGGGTGAGAGCTATGCCTGCAACCGCTGTGGGAAGGGCAAATGGCAGCTCGATGATGCCGTCCATGATTCTCTTTCCCGGGAATTTGTATCTGACAAGAACCCACGCAAGGATGAGCCCCATCACCGCATTTATCAGTGATGCGATAAATGCAGTGGACAGGCTCACGGCGTAGCTTGACAGAACTCTCGGTCTGGTGATGGTCTGCCAGAATTCGGATAGTGACAGTCTGGCTGAGAATACCACCAGAGAGCACAGGGGAATCACCACTATGATTCCGAGGATTGCCATTACTATTCCGAAGGACAGGCCGAATCCTGGTATGATGCTTTTGCTTTTCTTTTTTGCGTGTGTGTGCTGATGTGTCATGTCTCAGTCATTCCTTTCCTGTATGTATTATCTGGATTTCCCGCCAGACTGCCATTTCAAATTAATTCTTTTCCTCGTATATGGAGTCAAAGAGCCCTCCGTCCGCGAAATGCTTTTTGCTGGCCTCTGTCCATCCTCCGAAGTGTGATATGTCTGTGAGGTCAACATTTGTTATGATCCATTTGCCGTCCTGTGGCAGCTCCGATATGGTGTTGCTCTGTCCCTGATATTCGAACTGCTTCAGGATATCCTGATCTGATGGTCTGTAGTACCACTCTGCCTCAAGCTTCTGTGCCTCGTCGGAATATAGGTAGTTCAGATATTCGGTTGCGACATCCCTTGTGCCTCTCTTGTCAACCACCTCGTCGACTACTGAGACTGTAGGCTGGCACAGTATAGATACGGAAGGAACCACGATCTCGTACTCACCAGGATGCTCATCCAGTGAGAGGAACGCCTCGTTCTCCCATGCGAGAAGCACATCGGCCTGAAGTCCATTTGCCACCTCAAGCGCCTGCTTTCCTGAACCACCGTGTGACTGAACAACTGATACGTCCTGTCCCTTTTCCTCTTTCCAGTGCTTTGCAAATAAATCGTTGTACGCTGCGTATAGCTCTCTGGTTGGGTCGTAGGATACGTTCGTTATCTCAATAGCGCCCGCTGAGTCAGATGAGCTGCCGGTTGAGTTAGATGCTGCGCTCACACCGCATCCTGACAGAACTCCAATTCCAAGTGCTGTGACTGCGAGTAATGTTGCCAATTGTTTCTTCATAATCTTCTTCCTCTCTTTCTTTAATTTCCCGTTTTCATATCGGGTATGTATGCAATATATGCTTGTAAATGCTGGAAATCAAAAGAAAAGAGTGAAAACGTTGTCACATGGAAAAACATAGAAAAACAGCACGTCAGGTTGTCCTGACGTGCTGCCTTATTGAACTTTTCGGTATTATTTCTTCTTCATACCTGAAATTATGATTATCACAAACGAGACTAGAATGGTCGCAAGCACTGTTATAAGGATTATGAGCTGAAGGTTATGTACCTTACTCTTACTCTTATCAGTGGAAGCGTAGCTGCCCACGGTGAGTGTGCTCTTTTCTGTTGTGACCTCAGTGGTCGTCTCGGTTGTGGTACGCTCTATCGTGGATATCTCAGTTGTGGTCGCTTCGGTCGTCACAGGGGTAAATGTATTTCTATACTCTGTGGTGACCTCGGTCGTACTTGCCGTTGTCGCCTCGGTTGTGGCTCTGGTAGTTGTCTGTGTGGTTGTGGAAGTCTCCTTCTTGGACACTGTAAATGTTGTCACAGCATCTCCGGTCTTGGATCTGATGGTTATGGTGTGGCTTCCGACCGAGAGGGATTCAAGATAGCTCGTCTTGAGCTCGATTATGATGCTTCCCTCTTTCTTGTTGTAATATGAAGGGTCAAGTTCCTTGTCATCTATGAGGACACAGACAAAATCAGCGTACTCAGCGTTCGATCTGAACTTGATAGTGTTCTTGCTGGCCTTGCTCCATTTGCTTCCCTTGCCGCCGATGATCTCGGGTGCTGCCTTGTCGATGACTGTGTCAGCCTTGCTTATCTCCTTTGTACAGCCCTTGTTGCTGAAATATTTCTTGCAGGCTGAGCAATACCAGTATTCTATATTGCCCTTGCTGGAGGTGGTTGCTGCTACATAATCAGTCTTCTTAAGGTCTGTGTGGTTCGTTGTGCTGAGTTCGCCGTAGCTCTTGCCGCACACAGAGCACACTGCCTTCTTCTTGCAGGTTGCGGTTCCGCCGGAGCAGTCCTGGATGACCTTATATCCACAGCCCTTGTTCTTGCACTTGCGGGAGTGGGTTTTGCCGTTGCCATCACTTGTCCAGTTGCCGAGGTCGTGGCTGCTCTTGCCCTCCACGACGATCTCACCGCAGTAGCGGCATTTCTGAGGTGTCGTGCAGTCACCATCGTCGGTTTCTGCGGTGTGTTTCTTGTTTACTGTTACAGTCAATTTGGTTTCATTTCCCGCCTTGTCGGATACGATGATGGTCTGCTCACCATCTGTGGCTTCCAGAGCAAGTGAGTGATCGTCGTCAAGGGATTTCTCCTCGCCGTTCACTGTGACCTTTGCCAGATGGGATTCCTTCACGGTCATCACGGCTGACAGGCAGTAAGTCTCTCCGTCGGCGATTCCTGTGACCTTTGGCGCGTGTGTGTCGATGATGAAACCATCTGTGGATAAGTATGTTGTTTTGCCGTCCTCTGATGAAAGCTTTGCGTATACAACATATTTGCCCTCGTCCTTTATGGAAAATGCTTTCTTATACTTGGTAAATGTTGCTGCACCCAGATCGTCCGATGACAGAGCTGAGTCGCTTATCAGGTAGCCGACTGTGATGGAAGGGTCGGAGTTGTTGTCACAGGTGATGGTAACCTTCTGGGTCTTGTTGTAATACTGCTCAAATGATGATACATCCTGGAGACCGTTCCAGCTCTTATCGCCCATGCTGATGGTGCCTGTAGGAGCAGAGTCTGATTTCCACATCGCATAAAATACCAGGTTTCTTTTAGCCGATGAGTCATCAGTATCGGAATACTCATATCCGTTATCTGCCGCCTTCTCAAAGGAAGAGGTGTATATGATGTTCACGGTCTTGCCTGATCCGTCGGACTTCGTGTTCCAGCCCTTGAACTCATAGCCCGCACGGGTCGGTGCGTAGTCGTTCAGTGCCACGCCATATCCTGATCCTGCTACATCAAAGTCATATGTTCCGCTGTCCGCATCTCCGAGCTTGCCTCCATTTGCATTCAGTGTGAAGGTGAGCCCTGAACCGGAGAAGCTGTCCTTGGTGTACATCGCTGTCAGCTTTATACGGTTTGTAGACTGGAAGTATGATGTGTCAATGCTGGTGACCTTTGTCTTGTCATTGTACCATCCTGTGAATGTAAAGCCGTCTTTCTCCGGCTTGTACTTTGACAGGTCAACAGTCGTAAATTCTGCTGATGGGCTGCTTATCACAGTGGAAGTCTCCCCTGATAACTGTCCTCCTGCTGCATCCAACTCCAGATAGTATGTGTCTGGATCGTCGGTATCTTCTGCAAATGCTGTGAAGCATGTCATACAGAACATTGCCGCGAAAACCAGTAAAAATCTAAGTATCTTTTTCATAGAATCCCTCCTTGCATATGGTATTATAATAATTTTATTATACCGTGGGGAGAAAAACAACGAGGCAGGGGAAAAATTAATAATATGAAAGAACGGCCTCCGCCGGGAGACCGTTCCATAAAAAATGTCATGTTTTATGCCATTGTGAATATTCTTTCTTTTACTGTCTTGGACTCGCCTGGAGCAAGCTCTGTGTAGCCTGTGATCTCCGGCGCTCCTGAGAGATTTGGAGCGTCAATATTCCAGCTCATTGGCTCAGGACAGAAGTAACCCTTGTCGCCGTGATCGTTCCACATGATCCAGAACTTCATTGTGTCGTCAACCTCATAGCAGACCTTCTTGCCTGTGGCAACATCAGTTGCGTATACTCCGTAGAAAGGCTTGCCGTCCAGCTCGTTCATCTCCGCTGTGTAGAGATCGTTGTCGATGTCCTTCAGAACAGGTACCATGGTTCCGTTCTTGTACTGGAGATCGTAATCTGTTATAGGAAGGTTCTTCTCTGTAGGGATAGCGTGCTCATCAAGCTCCCATTTGTCTCCAACAGGTACACAGAGACGTACATCCTCGCCCTTTCCTGTGCTTGTGAAAGGCCCCTTGAATGCAACGTGGTTACATACGCCGTATGGCATCTGCTTGTCGGAGAGGTTGGTGAGTGTGAACTCGTAGTGCATACCGTCCGGAGCAAGAGTGAATGTGAAGTCTGCTCTAAAGCTCACAGGGTATGTAGTGAAAAACTCATCCTTCTCATCATATACATATGAAGTCTTGCCGATGGCCTTGTCTCCATCCACTGACACGCTCTCTATGCTGTGGTTTCTGAGATGAAGGAAACCGTGGAGATGGTTGCCGAGAGGATCATTGCATGGGAAATGATACATGGCATCGGAGGTTCTTAAGTTGCCGTGTGACAGTCTGTTAGGGAGATACAGGGTAGGCATTCCGTAGATCTCTGCTGCTGCTTTGAGCTGTGCAGGAGTCAGGGAAGGATCGTTCCTGAATATATCAATATCCAGAGCTGTGTTCTCCATCTTCATAATGTTGCTCCCGTTAAATGGTGCGATCAGTGCACGGTAATCGCCTGATATAAGTTCAATACAAGTCTCGCCCTTGTAGTCTATTGTACGTGCTGTAGTGTTCATCGTGTTCTCCTCTTCTATAAATATGTTGTGTTTGAGTTGTATGCTGAAATCCGCAAAAACATTGAACTTTCCTATGTGAAATAGTAACACGGAAAAAATTGTATGGCAACAATGAGGTTCACAAAACGCGGCGTTCTTGATTATTTTATCATTAATTGCTATACTATCATAGGATATTTTGCGAAAGACATGAAAGTTAGTTAATTCGGAGGTCGAAGGTGACTAAGAATAATAACACTGATTATAGAAAAAAGATATACAGACAGCGGCATCACCGCAGAATGAAACTCGTCGAGAGCGGAATAGGAGTGGTCGTCGCAGTCATAATGATATTTGCGCTTGGACAGGGCAACCTGAAAAAGAATGTGAACGGCCAGGAGGAGTTCCAGCCTGAGAGCGGAACATCGGCAGATATAAGTGAGAGCAGCACTCAGGATATGTCATACAGTGACACGGAGGGGGCTGCACAGCAGTATCTGGCAACTGCGGAGGATGCGGCCATTCCGGATCAGCGAAATGGTCAGTATGTACAATTTGTCAATTACACCAACCCTGATGTGAGCGGCAAGGGAGCGGACAAATATGACAGCAATATATACATGCCGGCGAATGCCACGGATGACCAGTATTTCTCGACATCTCTGCTCATAGGTGATTCCAGAGCCGAGGCGCTGGGACTGTACAGCGGTGTAGACAACTGGGATATGTGTGTGGCGAAGAATCTGGACATAGAGAAGGTCGCTAATACCAAGATGTTCACCTGCGATTCAGGAGAACAGTGTACGGTTGTCGAGATGCTTGGCATGAAGAGCTATGAGAATATATACATTTCATTTGGGCTTGAGGAGCTTTCGTGGTATAACGAGCGGTACATGTTGGCCTACAAGACTTTACTGGATCAGATCTCCCAGTTACAGCCTGCGGCAAATGTATATGTGATGTCAGTACTTCCTGTATCGGCGGAGCTTTCATCAAAAGACCAGGTGTATAACAACCCGGGTGTGGACAAGCTCAATTCTCTCATGCAGGAGATGTGTGGCAGCTACGACCAGGTGATCTATCTCGATGTGGCTCACAGCGTGTCTGTGGCGGTCTGCCGGAGGATACGGGAAAAGTGATCGGTGGCGGTCCGATGAATAGATGGCAAACATTGTAATAAGAAATATTGTCTCAAGATGATGGACTACATCAGAAAGAACGTGTATGTCAGAAGATAGTGGAGACGGAGGCATATGATAAAAAGAATAATATATTTGTTTGCATGCTGTCTGGTGATCTGTTCGCTTGCGGGATGCGCAGGAAATGGAGACGACGAGGCAGATATGCCGGATGTGCACTCTCTGGCTGATATGCTCATGCAGAACGTGAAGTTTGAGGATTCCGTGGAGGAGGTCTCCTCTGAGACGGCGCTCAGATATTATGGTATAGACAGCGTTCAGGTGCAGGACAGTGCAGTGTACATGTCAACGGGAGCCACCGCCGAGGAGCTCGCAGTATTTCAGGCGTCGTCAACGGTCGATGCCCAGGGCATACTGGCGGACATGAAGAAAAGACGCGACTCACAGTTGCAGATGTACCTTGATTACAAATCGTCGGAGACCGCCAGACTTGATGATGCGGTTCTGTATGTGCATGATACATTTGTGGTATACATGGTGTCCGATGACAGCGAAACGGCACAGGGAATAATAAGTGATTATCTGGAATGATCTTCCGGGTGATCATTTTTTTTGTCTGCATTTCCTTGTGTAACACCGGGACAGATCATTCATATTATAGTAATAAATCCGCTGTCAATAAAATAAGATAAATAAAGAGCGCTGTATGCGGTTGTAATTTTATGCACTGGCATGTATTATTATGTATAATGTATACAATATACAAAATACGAACAATTGACAGCTTGAGATATCAGCACTGTGGTGCGTTGCGCCACAGTGACTGAAAGTGGCTGAAAATGAGTTGAAGGTCAATAGAGAAAGAGGTATAGACATGGCAAAACAGAATTGGAAACCAGGAAATATGTTGTATCCGGTTCCGGCAGTTATGGTGAGCTGCCAGAGACCGGGAGAGAAGCCAAACATAGTGACGATAGCGTGGGCCGGTACCATATGCAGCGATCCTGCAATGGTGTCCATATCGGTGCGTCCGGAGAGATATTCCTACGACATAATCAAGGAGACAGGAGAATTTACCATAAATCTCGTCACCGAGAAACTGGCATTTGCAACTGATTATTGTGGTGTGAAGTCAGGAAGAGACGTGGATAAATTCAAGGAGATGAACCTCCATGCATGTGACGGCGTGAATGTGTCATGCCCGGCTATAGAGGAGAGTCCGGTGAACGTAGAGTGCAAGGTAAAGCAGGTAGTTGAGCTTGGATCCCACCACATGTTTATCGCTGAGGTGGTCGGAGTCCAGATAAGTGATGAATACATGGATAAGACCGGCAAATTCAACCTCAACAGCACGGGACTTGTCGCATATTCACATGGAGAGTATTTTGCACTTGGCGACAAACTCGGCAAATTTGGATATTCTGTTAGAAAAAAGTGATCGCAGGCTGAAAAGCTGCAGAGGAAATGTCACGGACAGGAGAGAAAATGGAAATATCATTAAAGGCATATGGAAAGATAAACCTCGGTCTCGACGTGGTCAGGAGACGCGAGGATGGATATCATGAGGTGAAAATGATCATGCAGACGGTCGATCTGTGGGATGAACTGACATTTTGCGATGTCACCACAGACGAGATCGTTATAACATCGGATTCGTCGGAGCTGCCGGATGTGAAGGATAACATCATATACAAGGCGTGCCGGATGATGAAGGATATATATGGAATAGACAAGGGCGTTCATGTAACCGTGGATAAACACATACCGGTTGCAGCCGGAATGGCAGGGGGAAGCGCTGATGCAGCGGCAGCCCTCAAGGCGATGAATATGCTGTTTGGACTGAACCTTTCCGATGAACAGCTCATGGAACATGGAGTGAAGCTCGGCGCAGATGTGCCTTACTGTATCATGCAGGGTACGGCACTCTCGGAGGGAATAGGAGAGATCCTTACACCACTTCCACCTATGCCGGACTGCCTGATCGTCATAGCGAAGCCGGCGATCGGAGTGTCCACAAAATGGGTATACCAGAACCTGAAGGTGGATCTGCTGGAGGAGCATCCAGATATCGATGGCATGGCGGATGCACTCAAGACCGGAGATCTGAAGGGAATAACAGACAGAATGGCAAATGTGCTCGAGACGGTTACGATACCTGCAAATCCTGTGATAGATTCAGTCAAGAAGCTCAT
>ENA-OPWY01000879-OPWY01000879.1-human-gut-metagenome-genome-assembly--contig:-NODE-879-length-14409-cov-3.019228_pt1 | contig 14409 bp, 10 predicted proteins | sample MGYA00241515_ERZ502022 | MGnify/ENA primary metagenome ERZ502022 (study PRJEB25962, sample SAMEA2043045) | human gut metagenome | biome: human gut; feature: human-associated habitat; material: faeces...
CTGCCGTTTACCTTGACAAGCTCCGGGAAAATGGTGTAAATATTGTATGGAACACCGAGGTCAAGGCGCTGCAGGGCGATGACCGGCTCACCGGCCTGGTCCTGCGCAACAAGGTCACGGGGGAGGAAAGCACCCTGCCGGTGGACGGCCTGTTTGTCGCCGTCGGGCGCCGGCCCGAGACCGCTCTGTTCCGCGGGCAGCTCGAAACCGACGAGGCGGGCTACCTGATCGCCGACGAGACCACCCGGACATCGCTGCCCGGCGTCTACGCGGTGGGCGACGTGCGCCGCAAACCGGTCCGTCAGATCCTGACAGCCGCCGCGGACGGTGCCGTTGCCGCACATTATATCGAGGAATATCTGGCCGGGAACCGGGCGTGACGCCGCTTCCCGGTACGCAACGGGAGGAACGGCATGAAGAGCGATTTCAGCGTGGCGGTCCATGCGCTGGTGTATCTGAGCGTCAAGGGCTGCACGCTCTCCAGCGATGCGCTGGCCGACAACATCTGTACCAACGCGGCGCGGGTGCGCAAGGTCATGGCCCGCCTGAAAAAGGCCGGCCTGGTGGGCGCCCGGGAGGGAAGTGAGGGCGGTTTCTGCCCCCAGGTTCCCCCCGCCGAGCTCACGCTGGACCGGGTGGCGGCCGCCGTGGACACCGCCTTTGTGGAGTCCGGCTGGCACAGCGGCGCCGCCGACCGCAACTGCGCCATCTGTGCCGGCATGGCCGGCGTGATGGATGAGATCTATGCCGATCTCGACGCCGGCTGCCGCCGCCGTCTGGCCGGTGTGACCATCGCCGATATCGAGGACCGTCTTTTTGCGGGCAAGCCGCTCTTTGCGGCGGAACAGGAGTTGACAGATGGGATTTGATCTGTCCGTCGGCATCTCGGCGGTGACCGTTTTCCTGCAGGGGCTGCTCAGCGTCTTTTCCCCCTGCGTGCTGCCCCTCATCCCGCTGTATATCGGGTATCTGGCCGGCGGAACGGCGGCGGTGCAGCCGGACGGCACCATCCGCTATCCGCGTCGCCGCGTGCTGGTCAACACCCTGTTCTTTGTGCTGGGCATCAGCTTCGCCTTCTTCCTGCTCGGCATGGGCTTCACGGCGCTGGGCCGCTTCTTCAGCGGCAACCGCACCCTGTTCACCCGGTGCAGCGGCGTGCTGATCCTGGTGTTCGGCCTGTACCAGCTGGGCATCTTTGGCCGCAGCAGCGCGATGGACAGCGAACACCGCTTCCATCTGCCCCTCAACCGGCTGGCCATGAACCCCCTGACCGCGCTGCTCCTCGGCTTTACCTTCAGCTTTGCCTGGACGCCCTGCGTGGGTCCGGCGCTGTCCGGCGTGCTGCTCATGGCCTCCAGCGCGCCCGAGCGGGGATTTTTGCTCATCGGGGTGTACACCCTCGGCTTTGTGATTCCCTTCCTGCTGGTGGGACTGTTCACCGGCACCGTGCTGGACCTTTTCAAAAAATACCACAACGTCGTGCGGTATACCACCCGCATCGGCGCCGTCCTGCTGATCCTGATGGGTCTGATGACGCTGACCGGCTTCACCGGGCGGCTCAGCGGGGTGCTGTCCCAGACGGGCGGCAGTCCGTCGGCCTCGTCCGGTGCGGCGCCCCGGGTCACCGCCACGCCCGCTCCCACCGAGGAGCCCGAGACCGACCCCGACGCCATCCCGGCCCCCGACTTCACGCTGGTGGACCAGTACGGCGAGGAACACACCCTGTCGGAATACCGCGGCAAGACGGTGTTCCTGAACTTCTGGGCCACCTGGTGCGGCCCCTGCCAGAGCGAGATGCCCGAGATCCAGTCGCTCTATGAGTCTTACGGCAGCAACGGCGAGGACCTGATCGTGCTGGGCGTCGCCAACCCCAGCAGCGCCGAAAATCCCCGCGCCGTGGACGGCAGCATCGACGAGGTCAGCGGATTCCTGTCGGACAACGGCTACACCTTCCCGGTGGTCATGGACACCACCGGCGATGTGCTCAGCGCCTACGGCATTTCCGCCTTCCCGACCACCTTCATGATCGACACCGAGGGCAACGTCTTCGGCTATGTGACCGGTCAGCTGACCGCCGACATGATGGAGAGCATCGTCACCCAGACCATGACCGGGCAGCGGGTCTCCTGAACCACAACGACAAAACGCCCCCGCAGATTCTGTGGGTGCTCATAAGAAAGTAATTTGAAAGAATTACAATTATGGCATCTGTCAGGCAGGATTGGGTAACGAATAAATACGCCGTATTCAGCAGATTTTGCTGGATACGGCGTATTTTCTTGCCTATTTACGCTTCCTTTTCCCTTTTCCGTGTGTCATGTTGCTTTTGCCGCGCCGATTTATGGGGTTTTTCATGTGCTTGGACAGCCGCAGCACCTCAATCAGATTGACAAACTGCTCTTTGGTGATGGCATCGTAGTCAATGCCGAGTGTGGCCAAGAGTGCCCGCGCCTTCTTTTCGTCGCTGCTGCCTTCAAAGTTCATGGCAGTCTGTAACTGCTGCTGTACTTGTGCTGCGGCGGACGGCTCGTCTGCCGTTGTGCTGTCGGTCTTGTGGGCTTCCCGAATATCGCGGAGTATTTCGTTCAGGTCATCCGAAACCACATGGCTGAAGTATTCTTCCTCCGGCACCTGCGCCAATTCCAGCGTGCGGAGATAGAGATCGTTGGCACTATCCTCTCGCTTGGACAGCACCATTTGACGCACGGCCTCCAGCACAGTGTTCATGTCGTTGATCCGCATATCCGCGATACGGTCAACATAAATTTCTGCATCCAGCATCAACCGCTGAAAATCTTTGTGGCAAATCAGCTCCGACAGCAGCCGGTGATTGAATTGCCCCGCCTTCAATACTTCAATCGCATCGTCACCCAAATGCAGAGCATCCAGCTCTGTGTTTGGGTGATTTTTTCTTTCTGTCAATCCCATCAAGTAATCGGCGGATACCCCATAAAACTTTGCCAGCGCCGCGATGCTGAACGGGCTGATGTCCTTGAAATCGTCCGCCTCATATTTGCCGAGGGCGGCGCGGGAAATGCCTGTTGCCTCGGAAAGCTGTTCCAGTATCAGGTTGCGCTCTGTCCGCAAATCTTTAAGCCGCTCCGGGATCGTCAGTTTGATATTCATATCCGCGCCCCCTCTCGTTCTGCTTCCCATTATAGCACAGATTTCTATAAGCGTGGAAATTTCCGCTTTTCGCACCCTTTTTCCAACCTCTTGGATATACGGGAACAGGCCCGATTTTTCGTTAAACTGTACTTGTCGGGAGGCAACAGCACCTTGAAAATTACATGACCGTCCGAATGGGATACCCCCGGCAGGGGAAGCAGCGCCATGACCCCATGTGTTTGAAAGCACGGGAGAGCGTGCCAATGCCGGAATACGCCGCTGAAAAGCCAGGGGCAGGAACGGCATTCGGAAAGAGCGGCAAAAATACAGCGATATTTTCAAAGGAAGTGAAAACAGCGAAAAATCCGGCGTTTTCATATTGATAACGCCATTAAAGCACGATACACCGGATAGCGAAGAGGGTACGCTGTCTGGCGTGTGATTATTCCAACCCGCGAAAATCCACGCGAAACGGTGAAGCTGAACCTTGCCCTGTGTGAGCAGGGCTTCACAAAGAGCGGAGAAAACAGTTATTCGCAAACCATCATCATTTGCCTAATGATGAACTCGATACACGTACCAGCGCACCGGCTTCACTGCCAAGCAAACGAAAAAAGGAGGGCATAAGCCATGAGAAACAAAGAGATTTACCGAAACGAAATCAAGTCCTATATTATCCGGGCTGGCATGACCATGAGCGAAGCTGTGGAAATTCTGGCCGACGAATACGGTTGGAGCAGCAGCGTTCCCAACTTGTCAGACAAGCTGAAACGCGGCAGCCTGCGCTACGGCGAGGCTGTGGAGCTGGCCGATGTGCTGGGGTACGACATTGTTTGGCAAAAGCGCCGGGAGGTGAGATAAATCGCGGGAACTATTTACGGATATATCCGGGTTAGCAGCAAGGACCAGAACGAGGACCGGCAGCGCATCGCTTTGCAGGAGCTTGCTGTCCCGGAAAAAAACATTTACATGGACAAGCAGTCCGGCAAGGATTTTGACCGACCCCAATACAAACGACTGCTGCGAAAAATGAAAAAGGACGATCTGCTCTACATCAAGAGCATCGACCGTCTGGGCAGGAACTATGGGGAGATTTTGGAGCAGTGGCGGATATTGACGAAAGAGAAAGGCATCGACATCGTAGTGCTGGATATGCCGCTGCTGGATACCCGCCGGGGCAAAGATCTGATGGGCACCTTTCTCAGCGACATCGTGTTGCAGGTACTTTCCTTTGTGGCGGAAAATGAGCGCACCAACATCCGCCAGCGGCAGGCCGAGGGGATTGCCGCAGCAAAGGCAAGGGGCGTCCGCTTTGGCAGACCGCCGAAACCGTTGCCCGCTGGTTTTCACAGCGCCTATCAAAACTGGAAAGCCGGGAAAATTACAGGAACGGCAGCGGCAAAGGAATGTGGGATGCCGCTGTCCACATTCCGCTACCGGGCAGAAATTTACGAAAAGGCCAAATTGTTGTAAGCACCCGATTTTACAGAAAGGTGTACCTTCCTGTAAAATCGGTGCTTTTATAATCTTTTTTATTTTACCACGGATTCATGCGGATTTCCAGCACGGAATTGTGAACGATTTCGCTAATTCAAGAACGGTACGAGCTTTCACCGATAGTAACGAAAAGGTACACTTTTTGGAAAAGAAGGATGCCCATGAAAATCATCAACAACACTACCGAGAAGCTGGCTGATGACCTGCGTGTAACGATAAAAAAACGCAGCAGGGTCTCTATGGCCGCTGCCTGTTTTTCTGTCTATGCATTTGAAGAACTGAAAGCACAGCTTGAAAACCTGGACGAGCTGCGCTTTATCTTCACTTCTCCCGCCTTTTTGGACGAGAAGCCAAAGAAAGCCCAGCGGGAATTTTATATTCCTCGGCTGAACCGCGAGCGCACACTACATGGCAGTGAGTTCGAGATTAAGCTCCGCAGCGAATTCCGCCAGCGCGCAATCTCGCAGGAATGTGCGCATTGGATCCGGGAAAAAGCCCGCTTCAAGTCCAATAAGACCATGGAGGGAATGACAGGCTTTTTGACTGTAGATTCCGATTCTCCTGTAGCGTATGCACCAGTGAATGGTTTTACCCGCGAGGACCTGGGCTGTGACCGTGGCGGCCGTATGTTCAGCATGATCAACCGCGTGGATGCGCCAGAAAGTAAAGCTTACCTGGAACTGTTCGACCAGCTGTGGAACGACCAAAGCCACCTGAAAGACGTCACAGACAAAGTCCTGGAGAGCATCACCACCGCCTACCAAGAGAATAGCCCCGAATTCCTCTACTTTTATGCACTTTACAACATTTTTGGCAGCTTTTTGGAGCAGGTCAATGAGGACGATCTGCCCAGCGAAGCCAACGGCTTCAAGGAAAGCCAGGTCTGGAACAAACTGTACACCTTCCAGAAAGACGCTGTGATTGCCATTATCAGCAAGCTGGAACAATATAACGGCTGTATCCTGGCGGACAGCGTCGGCTTGGGCAAAACCTTCACCGCTCTGGCCGTCATCAAATACTATGAGAACCGCAACCTGCGGGTGTTAGTTCTTTGCCCTAAAAAGCTCAGCGACAACTGGATGACCTATAAGGCCAACTATGTCAACAATCCCATCGCCGGGGATCGCCTGCGCTATGACGTACTCTACCACACGGATCTAAGCCGGGACAAAGGATTTTCCGGCGAGATCGACCTGAGTAAACTGAACTGGAGCGCCTACGACCTGGTCGTGATCGATGAATCCCACAATTTCCGCAATGGCGGGGATGTGGACAATGAGGGAAAAGAAAACCGTTACACCCGCCTGATGAACAAAGTCATCCGCCCCGGTGCGCGCACACGTGTGCTGATGCTGTCGGCCACGCCGGTGAACAACCGCTTTTACGATCTGCGTAACCAGCTGGCACTGGCCTACGAGGGCGATAGCAGCGAATGGCAGGGCAAACTGGACATCAGCCGCAGCGTGGAGGAGGTTTTCCGCAACGCGCAGAAGGTGTTCAACGAGTGGAGCAAGCTGGACGTCGCCAGCCGCACCACCGACCAGCTGATGCAGATGCTGGATTTTGAATTTTTCCAAATTCTGGACGCCGTAACCATTGCCCGGTCCCGCCGCCACATTGAAAAATACTATGATGTCAGCGAAATCGGCAAATTCCCGACCCGGCTGCCGCCCATTTCCAAACGGCCGCCGCTGACCGACCTGCCCGGCGCCATCTCCTACAGCGAGATCTATGATGACCTGCTCAGCCTGACTTTAAGTATCTACACCCCAACCAACTACATTCTACCAAGCAAGCTGGAGAAATACGCCAAACTGAACCATGAGGGCAAAAACCACCTGACCCAGGCGGGCCGCGAGCAGGGCATCCGCCGACTGATGAGCATCAATCTGCTAAAGCGTCTGGAAAGCTCCCTTCATTCCTTCCAGCTGACGCTGGGACGAATCGAACAGCTGATCGCGCAGACACTTGACACCATCGCGCATTATGATCCAACCGCCACACTGGAGCTGAACGACCTGAGCGGTGTGGCCGACCTGGATGCCGATGACCAGGAATCCGATCTGTTCACGGTGGGCCGCAAGGTCAAGATCGAACTGGCCGACATGGACTATGTGACCTGGCGCAAAGACCTGGAGGAAGATCAACATACGTTGCGAATGCTGCTGAAGGCCGTATCGCAGATCACACCGGCACACGACAGCAAACTGCGAATGCTGCTGGATACAATAACGGAAAAAATCGAGCATCCGATCAACCCCGGCAACAAAAAAGTCATCATATTCACGGCATTTTCCGATACAGCGCAGTATCTTTACGATCATGTCAGCGCATTTGCCGGGGAAAAGTACGGTTTGAACACTGCGTTGGTCACCGGATCGGTGGAGGGCCGCACCACCATCCCCAAATTCAAGGCGGACTTGAACAACGTGCTGACCTGCTTCTCGCCACGCTCTAAGGACAAAGCCGCCCTGATGCCGGATGGCCCCGACATTGACCTTCTGATCGCCACCGACTGCATTTCGGAAGGCCAGAACCTGCAGGACTGCGACTGCCTGATCAACTACGACATTCACTGGAACCCGGTTCGTCTGGTGCAGCGGTTTGGGCGGATCGACCGTATTGGCAGCAAAAACGATGTGATCCAGCTGATCAATTTCTGGCCGGACATGGACCTGGACTCCTACATCAATCTGAAAGGCCGGGTAGAGACCCGCATGAAGGCACTGGTCATGACCTCCACCGGCGATGACAACCTGCTCAGCCCGGAGGAACAGGGCAACTTGGAATACCGGCGAGAGCAGCTCAAGCGGTTGCAAACCGAGGTGGTGGACCTGGAGGAGATGGGCACCGGCGTCTCCATCACCGATCTGGGCCTGAACGAGTTCCGCATGGAAGTGATGGAGTATGCCAAGCGCCACCCGGAACTGGAGACCACCCCCGGCGGCATCAGCGCCGTGACACAGGCTCTGCCGGACGCTCCGGCGGGCGTGGTGTTCGTGCTGAAAAATGTGCACAACGAGATCAACATCAACGACCGCAACCGACTGCACCCCTATTATCTGGTCTACCTGACCGAGGAGGGAGAGATCGTCTACGACCATCTTTCCCCGCGCAGCACATTGGAGACCATGCGCCAGCTGTGCCACGGCAAAACCGAGCCGATTCAGGCGCTGTGCCGTGCCTTTAACGAGGAGACCCGCTGCGGTGAAGAGATGCAGCTGTACTCTGACCTGCTGGAGGAGGCGGTGCTCTCCATCGTGGATGCCAAGGAGGACAGCGACCTGGACAGCCTGTTCCGCGCAGGCGGCACCACGGCGCTGCTGAACCAGATCTCCGGTTTGGATGATTTTGAACTGATCTGTTTTCTGGTGGTCAAGGAGGGATGAACCATGCTTTCGTTTCCTACTTCCACGGTGTTTGAACGCCGCATCCCCAAGCAGAAGTTTTATCAGAATCTGGATGTCACGGCGGAGGTCAAACGTCTGTTTATCGAGCAAATCAAACTGATCACCTGGGCCAACAAGCTGTCGGCGCAGACGATGAACCTGGCGCCGGGGCAGACAGTGCAAGAGATCGAGGTGTTCCGCATCCGCATGGCGGGCGATGTGCTGGATAGCCGTGTGCTGAACCTGATGGACAAGCAGATCCCCTACCATCTGCTGTTTGTGCTGGAACGGTCGGACGGGAAATGCCAGCTTTCGGTGACTTACAAGGAAGCCAGCCAGAGCGGCGGCAGTGCCTTCCAGCTGCGGCAGAACTACCGCACCGTCTGGCAGACGCCGGAGGCGTTGACGCTGAACTTGACCGGCCTGAATATGGACGCGCTGTATGAGGGCATCGTCCGGCAAATTGCCGGCGATGCCCTGGCCGCGCCAAAGGCGGAGACCTTGCAGGCGGCTGTGGAGCAGGCCCAGGCGTGGGAGAAGCTGCAAAAGCAGATCGACCAGCTGAAAAGCCGGATGCGCAAGGAAAAGCAGCTGGCGAAGCAGATGGAGATCAGGAGAGAGATACAGAGATTGGAGAGTGGAGTTGATGCCGCTTACAAAGGATAAGTATTTTGAGCTTATTGATTCGAATTCGGATTATCCGCACTTCCGGTGTGCCCTTGGTGCTTATATTCCCGGCTCCTTATACAAATATTTTAGTATTCCTGATGACTCCGATGAGGCCCGGAAGCGATTTGAACAATTAAAATCCGGGGAAATATGGTTTTCAAAGCGAAGTGGTTTGAATGACCCATTTGAGTTTGAACATATTGCCTTAAAGGGCGCTCAGAACGATGCACGACAATATTATCTTAATAAGCAGCAGGAGCTGGAAGTATGCTGTTTTTCGGCTCTACTTTATAACAAACTTATGTGGTCGCATTATGCTGCCGGTTATAAGGGATACTGTGTAGAGTTTAGAGTCGAGTCACCAGAACGTTTCTATCCAGTAATTTATGAAAATGAAGTCCCTGATTTAAGTCAGGAATACCAGCGGTTTTATGATATGCGCAATGAGATGTGTGCTAACCCATCACTCGTTTTGAATAACTACGAGAACCGAAAGGTTCTTCTCCGTATTAACTATCCGCTGTTTAGCAAAGATACGTGTTGGAGTTATGAAGAGGAGTATCGCATTTTAGACAGCTCAACGGTATCGAATGGAGAGCTCCAGCAAATGACGACCAATGGACTTCGCGTGACAAGAATCATTGCTGGTGCATTTTGCACAGATTTGAATTTTCAAAGACTAAAAGAAGTCGCCGGTGCTTTGAATGTTCCCCTTTCTAAAATTGGCTGGGATAGTAATTTACGCTTAAATGAGGTTCCACTGCCATAACAATACGAGGTGAAAATCATGGACAAACTAAAAATGGAAACGTCGGATATGGCAGCAGAGAATATTGAAAAAATTGGGGCTTTGTTCCCCTCGGCTGTTACCGAGATGCGGGGCGAGGATGGCAGCATCAAAAAGGGCGTCAACTTTGAAATGCTCAAGCAACTGCTGAGCCCGGATGTGGTGGAGGAAGGCGATGAACGGTATGAGTTTACCTGGGTGGGCAAGAAGCAGGCCATAGCCGAAGCCGCCCGCCCCACCACCAAGACGCTGCGCCCGGTAAAGGAGGACAGCCGCAACTGGGACGCCACCGAAAACCTGTACATCGAGGGCGATAACCTGGAAGTGCTGAAAATCCTGCAGGAGAGCTACTTGGGCAAGGTCAAGATGATTTACATTGATCCGCCCTACAACACTGGCCACGACTTTATTTATCGGGATGACTTTGGGATGAGCCGAGAAGAGTGGAGTGAAAAAAGTGGAGAGTTGAGTGAAGACGGCGACCGACTGTTCGAGAACACCGAGAGCAATGGGAGGTTTCACTCTGATTGGTGCAGTATGACGTATTCCCGGCTGATGTTGGCAAGGAATTTGTTAACGGAGGATGGGGTCGTTTTCATTTCTCTTGATGATGGCGAAATTGAAAATTTGCGTGAAATATGTAATGAAGTTTTCGGTGAGCAAAACTTTCTTGCACAATGCGTCAGAAAACGCAGGGATAGCCAAGCAAATTTATCAAAAAATATATCCCCTATACACGAGTATGTCGTTTTGTACGCCAAGAGTAACGGAAATCTTCTCAATAAAATTAGTGCTCATATCAATGAGCGTGATTATAAAAATCCCGACAATGACCCTCGCGGACCTTACAAAACCATGCCATGTACAAACAAGGGTGGTGCCATATATAGTGTTATGACGCCAAGCGGAAAGACCATAACCGAAGAATGGCGCTTTAAGCGAGAAACCTATGATCGCTTACTGAATGATAATCGCTTGGTATTTCCTAGAGACGGCGATGGAAAGCCAAGATATAAACTGTTTCTGTCAGAAAAGAAATCTGAAGGACAGCTGGCAAATACTTGGCTCGACTTTTTGGCATCTAACCAAGAGGCCACTCGAGAGATTAAATCCTTATTTGGAAATTCAACCATTTTTAGCACTCCCAAGCCGGTAGAATTAATAAAATTCTGTATGGATTTGGCAACAAAAACTGACTCTATCGTTCTCGACTTCTTCTCCGGCTCCGCCACCACTGCCCACGCGGTCATGCAGCTCAACGCCGAGGACGGCGGGCACCGCAAGTTCATCATGGTACAGCTCCCCGAACCCTGCGACGAAAACAGTGAAGCCTTCAAAGCAGGTTACAAAAACATTTGCGAAATCGGCAAAGAGCGCATCCGCCGCGCCGGTGAGAAAATCAAAGAAGAAAACCCGCTGACTACCCAAAATCTGGACATCGGCTTCCGCGTGTTCCGTGTGGATGAGAGCAATATGAAAAACGTCTACTATCATCCCGAGGAGGTCACCCAGCTGATGCTGGGCGAGACGGTCAGCAACATCAAGGAGGACCGCACCGACCTGGACCTGCTCTACGCCTGCCTGCTGGATTGGGGCGTGGAGATCAATCTGTCCCACACCAGCACCCAGGTGGCGGGCTGCACCGTACATAACGTGGACAACGGCGCCCTGGCCGCCTGCTTTGACAAGGCGGTTCCCCGCGCCGTGGTCGAGTACATAGCCAACCTGCAGCCGCTGCGGGCGGTATTCCGCGACAGCGCCTTTGCCACCGATGCCGAAAAGATCAACGTGACGGAGATCTTCAAAAATCTTTCGCCCGACACGAAGGTGAAGGTGATCTGATGAAACTCAAATTCAAACATCAGCCCTTCCAGGCAGAGGCTGCAGCTGCGGTCTGTGATGTATTCAACGCCCAGCCGCTGCGTACCGCCAATTACCGCATCGATCTGGGCGATACCACCAATATGCAGCAGCGCATGGATTTTAGCGAGGTGGGCTTCCGCAATCATCCGCTGGTGCCGGAGCTGACCCGCAGCCGGATTTTAGAGAACCTGCGCGCGGTGCAGATCCGTAACAATCTGAAACCATCCGATGCTTTGGCCGGTCCCGGCATCAACCTGACCATCGAGATGGAGACCGGCACTGGCAAAACTTACACCTACGTCAAAACCATGTACGAGCTCAATCGCCGCTACGGCTGGAGCAAATTTATTATAGTGGTGCCCTCAGTGGCCATCCGGGAAGGCGTGGCCAAATCGCTGGAAACGACCCAGCAGCATTTTTCTGATGAGTACGGCAAGAAGATTCGCTTTTTTACCTACTCCTCGGACAAGCTGACCGAAGTGGACAACTTTGCCTCGGACAGCGGCATCTATGCCATGATCATCAATATGCAGGCGTTCAATTCCAGCAAAAACCAGAAGATCATCGACAAAAAGCTGGACAGCTTCCGCAGCCGCCGTCCCATCGACATCATCGCCCAAACCAACCCGATCCTGATCATCGATGAACCACAGAGCGTGGAGGGCAAACAGACCAAAGAAAGCCTAAAAAAGTTCAACGCTCTGTTCACGCTGCGCTATTCCGCCACCCACAAAGAAAAATATGATATGGTTTACCGCCTGGACGCTATGGATGCCTACAACCAGCATCTTGTCAAAAAGATCGCGGCGTTGGGCATCACGCTGACAGGTACTACCGCCACCAATAGTTTTGTCTATGTGGAAGGCGTGGACATTTACAAGAACAAGGCCCCCACGGCCCGCCTGGGTTTTGAGATAAAGGGCAAGACCGGCACCCGCACCATGGTGCGCAAGGTGCAGGGCGGCGACGACCTGTACACCCTCTCCGGCGAGCTGGACGAATACGCCGACCGCTTTGTGATTTTGCCGGACGGCATCGATGGGCGGGACAACTCGGTCACCTTCCTCAATGGCCTCAAACTCTACGCTGGACAAATTAGCGGCAACGAGCAGATGACAGCCTTGCAGCGCCGGATTCAAATCCGGGAGACCATCCGTACCCATATCCAGCGGGAGCGGGAATTGTATCCCAGGGGCATCAAGGTGCTGTCACTGTTTTTCATCGACGAAGTATCCAAGTACCGCCTATATGACGGCGACAACGACGATGGCCGCAACGGCGAGTATGCCAAAATGTTCGAGGAGGAGTACGAAAACGTTGTGGGCCAGATGCAGCGCCAGTTTGGCGATGACGCCTATCTGCATTATCTGGACGGCATTGACGTGCACAAGACCCACCAGGGGTATTTTTCTATCGACAAAAAGAAGGGCAAAAAAGCCCGCTTTGTGGAAGGAAAGATCGACCGCAAAACGCAGCTGTCCGATGATGTGGATGCCTACGACCTGATCATGAAGGACAAGGAACGGCTGCTCAGCCTGGACGAACCGGTGCGGTTTATCTTTTCCCACTCGGCCCTGCGCGAAGGCTGGGACAATCCCAACGTGTTCCAGATTTGCACACTGAAACCTCAGAGCGAGTCTGAGATCCGCAGCCGCCAGGAGATCGGTCGCGGCCTACGCCTGTGTGTCAACCAGCAGGGCGAGCGCATGGACGAAAGCGTCCTGGGCCGAGACGTGCAGGAGCTGAACAAGCTGACGCTGATCACCGACCTGGAGTATGGAAAATTTGCCGAGGCACTGCAAACCGGCTTGGCGGAGTCGCTGGCAGACCGCCCGCAGAAGGTGGACACCCAGCTGTTTGTAGGCCGCACGCGGTCGACGCCAACGGCGAACAGGTCCATGTTACGCAGGACCTGGCCAACGCAATCTACGAAGATCTGATCCAGAACGATTATGTAAAACGCGGCAAACTGACCGACAAATATTTTGCTGATAAAGAAATCGGGAGCTTTCATGTTGCCAGCGAGGTGTCGGGATATGCAGATTCGGTGGTGCGGATTTTGTCCGGCGTATACGATGCTCATACCATGGCCCCGGAAAACGCCCACAGCAACAATGTGCAAGCCATCGTAGACGAAGAAAAACTGCACAAGGCTGAGTTTCTAAACCTATGGAATCGGATCAACCACAAGTCCTTTTATACTGTTCAGTTTGACACGCCGGAATTGATCGACCACTCCATTCGGGCGCTGGACTCCAAATTGAATGTGACCCGCGTGCAGATCAACCTGGAATATGGAGAGCAGACAGCGCGGTTGGAATCGCGGGAACAGTTGGAGCAGGGAAAAGGCTTCCAGAAAGCCCGCAGCGACCGCGAGTCCGCCAAGTATGCGCCGCTTGGCAGCGTGCGGTACGACCTTGTCGGCAAGCTGGTGGAGGAAACCGGTCTGACGCGGGCCACCGTGGCCGCCATTTTGCGGGGAATCGCCCCGCAGACCTTTTCCCAGTTCCGCATCAACCCGGAGGAGTTCATCTTGAAAGCCGCCCGCTTGATTAATGACGAGAAAGCCACCCAGATCATCGAGCATATCACCTATAACCGGCTGGATGCAGCCTACGACCAGGATGTTTTTACCAGGGCTACACTGCGCGGCAAACTGGATGTCAACGCCATGGAGGCCAACCGCAGCCTGTACAGCCATGTGATCTACGACTCGGACAATGAACGCAGGTTTGCACAAGAGCTGGATGTCAGTGACCAAGTGGCGGTGTATGTAAAATTGCCCGGTAGTTTCTATATTTCGACCCCGGTTGGAAAATACAACCCTGACTGGGCGATCGCTTTTAACGAGGGCAGCGTGAAGCACATCTACTTTGTCGCCGAAACCAAAGGCAATCTCGACACTATGGAGCTACGCGGCGTAGAAAATGCAAAGATCGAATGCGCCAAAAAACATTTTGCTGCCATCAGCAATGGCAGCGTGGTTTACAGCGTGGTAGACAATTATAGCACCTTGATGCAGCTGGTAAGTAACTGATCCCAAGGGCGCACTTCTATACATAGTCTAAAGACCATGTATCGTGCGTCCTGCGGAGC
>ENA-OPWY01000917-OPWY01000917.1-human-gut-metagenome-genome-assembly--contig:-NODE-917-length-13925-cov-3.990844_pt1 | contig 13925 bp, 9 predicted proteins | sample MGYA00241515_ERZ502022 | MGnify/ENA primary metagenome ERZ502022 (study PRJEB25962, sample SAMEA2043045) | human gut metagenome | biome: human gut; feature: human-associated habitat; material: faeces...
TTTGGCAACGCAGATGCCGTGCCGCAGTTGCCGGAGCGGTGCTTAAGCCGCAAGGTGGGAATTGTGTGGTGTTGCCCTTGACATTTGACAAAAAAATGCTATACTGCTATTGTTAATAGTTATAATGAATCGTCAGTTAATATGGGGTGCATTAAAGAATATACATTCCGATATTCAAATAGGAAGAAAGAAGATGTGCGTAATGAAAATGAAGAAACTGACCACTTTCGTTGCCTGCGCCGCTATGGCTGGTGTGTTCGCTACCAGCGCATTTGCTGCCAATGATGCACAGGTTGCCCGCGCTCAGGATTACCTGAACTCCAAGGGCATTGCCTACACGGTTACCGCTTCTGATGTTGACAAGGCTCTTGCTGCTGGCTACACTGCCGACAGCCTGGTTGCCAAGGCAAACGAGCTGCTGGACCGTGCAAAGTCTGATCCCGAAGGTGCAAAGAACGAGGCTGTCAGCATCCTGAATGCTCTGGGCGTTTCTGTTTCCGATGCAAAGGTTACCGTCAACGGCAACGATATCACCATCTCTGCCAACATCAACGGCACCTACGTCCCTTACAGCTTCAGCAATGCCGATACCCATCCGGAAATCGGCGAAGCCATCAAGAATGGCACCTGGGGCGTTGCTGAAAGCACCACCACCGCTGCTGCCAGCCTGAAGAGCGGCAATGGCGTTATCAAGGCTACCGGCGACAATGCTGGTATCGCTATGCTGGTTGCTGTGGTTGCCATCGCTGGTACCATGGGTGTTGCTGTTCGCAAGAGCCGTGACGCTGAGTAATCACGCCTAACTAACATGTTGTTCGCCGCGGCGTGCCGCGGCGAATTTTTTTGTTTCAGCGTCAGGTATGGGCCGCAGCCTGTGCCTGAACGGGGAGAAAAAATAAATGACGCACAAGAACGATTTTTTGCGCAAAGGTCCGGCAGGGCTGGTGGTAGTGCCACTGCTGTTTGCGCTGGTCACGTTGGCGCTGCTGGCGGTCATGTTCAAGGTGTTTGCCGCACCGTACTACTCGCTGGTAGAGTGGTTTATGGAAACCAGCGTGGTGGAAACCCAGCCCAAGGACCTGTTTGATGAGGCAGCCCAGACCCTGACCAATACGGAAAATGACCAGACCGCACAGGAAGAGCCGGAACAGGAAACCATCCCGCTGAGCAGCATTACCTACCCCAGCAAGGGGGACCGCTATGGCCGCATTACCATTGCGGGCACCACGGTGGACGCGCCGGTGTATTACGGTGACACCAACAGCATCCTGAACCGGGGTGTTGGTACTTATGTGGACAGCAGCGGAGCAGGCATCCCTGGTGAAAGTAAGACTATTTTGATGGCGGGCCACAACAACACCTTTTTTAACGACCTGCAGAGCGTTGAGGTGGGCGATGTGGTGACGATCGAGACCCATTACGGTACCTACACCTATACGGTGGAGCGCTGCGAGGTGCGGGATTACCAGGATACCACCACGTATGACTTTACACGAACCGATGAAAACCTGATCCTGTATACCTGCTACCCGTTTGATGCGCTGGGCTTTACCCCTAACCGCTACTTTATTTATGCCAGCTACACATCCGGCCCGGAGCTGGATGCTGACCGTTGAGGGAGGAGATGCAGAGATGACGCAACAAAAAAACTCCCGCAAAGGCAGCGCTGTGTGGCCGATGGTGCTTTCCTGGCTGAGCAGCCTGATTTTGGCACTTTTGGCGGTGTTTGTCATGCTGTTTACCACGTTTGGTAACGTGGGCTATATGCAGAGCTGCGTGAAAAGCTCCGGCTATGCCCAGAGCGCCTATGATGATATGGTACAGGATTTTATCAGTTATGGTGCAGCCACCGGTTTTGATGCCGATGTTATGACGGGGTTTATGTCTGTTGACCAGGTGGAAAGCGATATGCAGGATGCTGTGGCGGGGCTGTATGCCAAAACGCTGACCTATTATACCCGCGATAATATCGCGGAAGCTGTTTACAGCGCCATGGAACAGGCTACGGCAGACCGTGGCATTACGCTGGAAGGCGAAACCAAGACGGCCGTGGAAACCGTGGCTGAGGCTGTGCGTATGGAGTATGCCTCCTACACCGCGGTGCCGCTGGTCGGCCAGCTGCGTACCCTGGTGCAGAAACTGCAAAAGGTGATGGTAATCGGCTTGGTGGTCAGTGCGGTGCTGCTGTGCGCTGCGGTAGTGTCCATGCTGCACATCAGCCGCAAAGATGCCCACCTGGGGGCGCGCTGCCTGGTGTATGCCCTTGGCGGTGCTGCTGTGGTGTGCCTGGTGCTGGGGGTGGGCGTTAAGCCGATGAGCGGCTTAACGCGCCTGGGCATTGACCCGCCTGCCCTGAAAAACCTGCTGATTGCTTATGTGGGCGGTTTGTTTGGCCGCTTTGTGGTGATGGCAGTGATCTATTTTGTGCTGGCGATAGTGCTTGGCGTATTGGTGAGCAGGCACAAAAAGCACAGAGCATGATGATAGAGTTTATAGAATAAGATAAAAAGAAACGGTGCTGTACCCCGGACTTTATGGGGTACGGCGCCGTTTTTTGTGTGAAGATGGGACAGGCGAGATGGCCCTGGAATGTGATGGTGAGGGAAAAGACGGGTTTTGAGTGATGTGGAGGGGATTGTGATGGTATGCCACCTGTAGGGGCACACAATGTGCGCCCGCTGCCTTGCGGAGAATGATGTGGTGAAATATTAGACAAGGCCCGGCATGTGGGACGATGCGAAGCAGCGTCCCCTACAAATCTGTTTTAGGTGCATTACAAAATTTGTAATATGAGAGATGGGCCAAGGTTGCGGCGGGGTAAGGGCACCCCGCCCTACTGCTACTACAAAATCAGCGGATGAAATTGGTGCGGATGGTATTTTCTGCCTTGGGCGGCTCAATCCCTGCGGCTTTGCCTGCGGCAATGCACTTCAAGATCCAGGCCATGTTGTGGCCCAGGTTGCGCATGATCTGCATGCCCTCTTCGTCCAGGGCGGCCTGTTCGGCGTTGCTGCCGTGTACCATCGGCCAGTAGGTGGAGCTGATCAGCGGCATCTGGCAGAACTGGGGAACCTTTTCCAGGGCTTCCAGTGCACTGGTGGTGCCGGCGCGGCGGGCGCTGGTAACAATAGCGGCGGGCTTTTGTGCCAACAGGCGGCCTGCGCTGTAGCCCAGCCGGTGCATGAAGCCCAGCATGCTGGCAGCGGCGGTGGAATAATGTACCGGAGCACCAAACACAATGCCGTCGGCTTTTTCCACCAGCGGCAGAACATCAACGACTGGCCCGCCGAATACGCAGTGTCCGGCTTTGGCGCAGCCCACACAGCCGCCCACCGGGACAGCGCCAATGTGGTAGATGGTGGTTTCGATGCCGTCAGCGTTCAAAGCCTTGGCAATCTCCTGCAAAGCAGCGTCTGTACAGCCATGTGCGTGCGGGCTGCCGTTGATAAGAAGTACGTTCATAATCGTTATGCCTCCGTTTTGAGAAAAAAGCTTTTGCTGCGGGGAAAGTTGGTGCACCAGGGTGCTCATACCCGGAACCGCCGATCCCCCTGTATAAACTATATTATAGCACGCCCAAAGAAATGTTGAAAACCCTGAAAGGGAAGAAGGTCAAACACCATGCCTGTAACCTGCACCAATTATAAATTGAAATGCGGCGGCTGCCCGCTGCTGAACCAGCCCTACCCCGACCAGCTCAAGCACAAGCAGCAGTTGGAACAACGCCTGCTGGGGCGGTTTGCCCCGGTATCCCCCGTGCTGGGGCAGGCAGAACCTTGGCATTACCGTAACAAGGCCATCGCCACCTTTGCCACCGGGCCGCGTGGACGACTGACATGCGGCATTTATGCAGCGGGCACCCACCGCGTGCTGCCGTATACGGACTGCTTGCTGCAGGATACCGTCATTAACCAGACCATTGCCGCTGTGCTGGAAACCGCCCGCGCCTGCCGCTGGCCTGCTTTTGAGGAGGATCGCGGCACCGGTCTGCTGCGCCATGTGCTGGTGCGCCGCGGTAAAACCAGCGGTCAGGTGCTGGTGGTGCTGGTGACCGCGCAGGAAAAACTGCCCGGCAGCCGCAATTTTGTGAAAGCCCTGCGGGAAAAGGCCCCCTGGGTGACCAGCGTGGTGCAGAACTGCAATCCCCGCCGCACCAGCGCGGTGCTGGGCAGCGATGTGCGTACCCTGTATGGCCCCGGCAAAATTACCGATACGCTGTGCGGGCTGCAATTCGCCATTTCGCCCCGCAGCTTTTACCAGGTCAACCCGGAACAAACCGAAGTGCTGTACGCCAAGGCCATTGAGTTCGCAGCCCTGACCGGTAAAGAAACAGTGATCGATGCCTACTGCGGCATTGGCACCATCGGCCTGTGCGCGGCGGGCAGGGCAAAGCAGGTCATTGGCGTGGAGCGCAACCCGGACGCGGTGCGCAATGCCTGCGCCAACGCTGCAGCCAATAAGATCAACAACGCGCGGTTCATCTGTGCCGATGCAACCGATTGGATGCGCGCTGCGGCACAGCCCAACTCTGGCTTGCCGCACCCCGATGTTGTATTCCTGGACCCCCCGCGGGAGGGCAGCACCCCCGCCTGCATTGATGCGGTAGCTGCCATGAAACCCAAACGCGTGGTTTACGTCAGCTGCAACCCCGAAACTCTTGCCCGTGATTTGACCCACTTGACCCGCCGCGGATGGAAAGCATTAAAAATCCAGCCCGTGGATATGTTCCCCCACACGGAACATGTCGAGACGGTATGTTTATTGTCCAAACTTCAAAGCAAGGAACATATCGAGATCGAAGTGAAGATGGACGAGATGGACTTGACTTCGGCGGAGAGTAAGGCAACCTACAAAGAAATCCGGGAATACGTTTTCGAGCATACCGGACTGAAGGTCAGCCACCTCTATATCGCACAGGTGAAGCAGAAATACGGCATCATTGAGCGTGAGAACTACAATAAGCCGAAATCCGAAAACGCCAAGCAGCCCCAATGCCCACCGGAGAAGGAAAAAGCGATCACGGAGGCGTTACGTCACTTTGGGATGATTTTGTAGATGCTTTTTGAAAGAAATTGCAGGTAGCGGTCGGCACCAAATGATCTTTCGCTATCAGGCTGTCTAAAGGCGAAACTGTCAGTATAAGAATGCTAATGAAGGTGCGTAAAACACTGAACTGCAATATTGGAAATATCCGAAAGCTGATTTCTCCCCAAGAAGGCATCGTTGAATAAGAGGTGGATGGTATGTCGGCAAAAAAGAAAAACATAATTAGCAAGGCTAGCCCTCACACAATAAAAAAATTTGAGCTGATAGAAGAGTACATCAAATCGTGGGCACAGAAGTTGCTGCTGACTGAGTCTTGCAATGGGCTGATCTTTATAGACTGTATGTGCAACAGTGGTGTATACACCGACGATGCTGGACAATTGGTGAAAGGTACAGCAGTACGCGTCTCAGAAGCACTTAGGGAAGCATCAAGAACCTATACGGAGAAAAATATACACATTTACTTGAATGACAAGGATAAAGCGCGCGTAGATGAGCTAAAAAAGCATCTTCCACAGGATGAGCGCAATTTTAAGATTGTCACGTCTTGTGGTGATGCGCACGAGCTACTCCGTACTATCGGGCCACAGTTATATGGAACTGGGCACCTGCATTATTTCCTGCTCTACGATCCATATGATGCGACTATTGACTGGGAAGCACTTCTGCCGTTTTTTCGTAACTGGGGTGAAGTTATGATTAATCACATGGTTTCAGATCCGGTGCGGGCGATCACAAGCGCCAAGAAGAAAACGACAAAGGCAAAGTACGAGAACACTTATCTGGAAGACTTTGAGAAACTGGTGCCTTACGGAAGTGACAAGAAGGCCTATGAGGCCAGAGTGGAAGAAATCATAAATTCACTGAAAGGAGCTCGCAGGTACTACGTATCGGCATTTCCGTTCTATAACACGCAGAACTCGCTCGTCTACAATTTGATTCATTGCACGAGCAACAAGGAGGGCTTTAAGCTCTACAAGAAGAGTGCTTGGAAGGTATTTGGCGCACAGTCCTCTACCAAGCACTCGGTTGAGAACAGGCAGTTGTCATTTAACCTTTTCGGTGAGATTGCTGAAGAGGAAGATGAAAGCTGCTTGTATGTTATCGATATAGCGAAATACCTGCAGCGCAGCTTTAGAGGCCGAAAGCAGGTGCCTCTGGATGAGATGTGGGAACTTCTGGATAACCACCCGATTTTCCCGTCAGAGGGATTTCGTAATGAGGTAAAGAGCGATCTTACCGATTTCTTTGGCGCGAAGATTGAGCAGATTGTGAATCCTGATACAGGAAAGAAGGAAACGGTGATCTCTTTCTCTTCTTGAGACTGAGTTTCAAATAGATGAGGTGGTTGGAATTTATGGCAACGTCGCAGAAATTTGGTGGCAATTGGACTGAGGAGAAGTTGAATATCTTCACCAGCTACCTGGACGCATACCTGATTGCACTGCAAAATCAGAAGTTTAAGAAGATTTATATAGATGCCTTTGCTGGAACCGGTGAGATCGAGACCAGTGACGGCGGGCAGTTTCTTGTGGGCTCTGCTAAGCGTGCACTGGCGTCTGAAAAGAAGTTCGATCATTATTATTTCATAGAAGCGGACTCTCAGAAGGCAGGAGAACTCCAGGATATGATAAATTCCGCGTTTCCGCAGATGAGGAGAATTGTTACGATTTACTGCGGCGATGCGAATGATAAGCTCGCGGAAATTATTAGCAACGTAGACTGGAGATATAACAGAGGATTGCTGTTCTTAGATCCATATGCGACGCAGGTAAATTGGGCTACGCTTGAAAATGTAGCACAGACGAAATCGATAGACGTATGGTACCTGTTTCCGTTCTCTGCACTTGAACGTATGCTGCCGAAAAACGGAAAGTACGATAAATGGGAGGATTGCATAGATCGATTGCTTGGAGATTCCGGATGGCGGAAGGAATTCTATAAGAAAGATCCCCAGATGACGCTTTTTGACTTGTTCCCGGAGCCCGGACAGAGCGATGGCGAACGGATGGTTAAGGACGCAAATCCAGATCACATAAAGGAGTATATCCTCTCTCGGCTTGGGACAATCTTTCCATGCGTGTCAAAGCATGCGCGGATTTTCAGGAACAGCAGGAACTCGCCGATGTTCCTATTCTGCTTTGCCATTGCGAGTGAGAGTCTGAAAGCGCAGGGACTTGCACTGCGGATGGCAGACTACATATTAAAGAACAAGTAGGCGGAGGATGAAAACACCTTGAAGACGATAAAACGAAAATCCATGCTTTATCAAACAGGGGTAGAGTATGGTGACTACACAATGAATCACGTGCAGGGGTGTGCACATGGGTGCAAATATCCATGTTATGCATTCCTGATGAAGAAGCGATTCGGGCAAATTAAAGATTACGAGAGCTGGCTTGAGCCGGTGCTTGTATCAAACACGCTTGAATTGCTGGATAAAGAGATACCGAGGCTCAGAGATAAGATTCAGTCTGTGCAGCTTTGCTTTACCACAGATCCGTTCATGGAAGGATATCCAGAGGTGTCCCAGATGAGCATTGCGGCTATCCGAAAACTGAACGAGGCCGGTATCAAATGCACTACATTGACGAAGGGATTGCTTCCCATAGAATTGGCGGAACTTTCTCCGGAAAATGAATATGGGATCACGTTGATAACGCTGGATGAAGCATACCGGGAACAGATGGAACCGGGAGCTGTTCCCTGTGCAGACCGACTGGCAGCGCTGAGAGCGCTTCACGAAGTTGGTTGCAAGACGTGGGTGAGCATAGAACCGTATCCAACACCGAACATGATAGAGCAGAATTTACGCGAAATCTTGGAAGCTGTAGCATTTACCGACAGGATCATCTTCGGCAGAACGAATTACAGCAAGACAGCAAACGCCTATGAAGGACAACGGCACTTTTACAATGAATGCGCAGCAGAGGTGACGGCTTTCTGTCAAGAGCGCGGCATTGATTATCACATAAAGGAAAAGACGATCACAGAAGAATGAGGTGGAAACAGTGGCGCTATTACAAGACTTGATCCGGCAGATCAACGATCCAACACTTAGGGATAGGATTTTGCAGGAAACCAATAAATTGATGAAGCAGAAAAAGTTCGGACTCGTATTCGAGGAACATCTGCCGGAATGCACGCCACTCTACGATGTGCCGATTCGTGTTGGTTCCAAGGTCGCGCTGAAGACCGGATATGTTAGCGACATCTATACTGTCGTAAAGATGAACGGTGATGAAGTGCTCTGCGATCGCCGAGATACACACGAGCAGAAAAACTTTAAGCTGGATGAGCTTGTGGTAGTGGCTGAGTTTGGTGAGCCGATCTATCCCACACTAAAACCGCTGGATGCAGTTCAGAACGCTCCAGATAGCGACCTTTGGCATACGTTGATTGAGGCGGACAACTACCACGCGCTCCAGTTGCTGGAATATCTGTACGCAGAGAAGGTGGACTGCATCTACATCGATCCACCATACAACACCGGAGCCAAGGACTGGAAATACAACAACGACTATGTAGATGGTTCCGACGCTTATCGTCACAGCAAATGGCTCTCCATGATGGAAAAGCGTCTTAAGATTGCTAAAAAACTGCTGAATCCCAAAGACTCCGTTTTAATTGTAACCATTGATGAAAAAGAATATCTTCATCTTGGCTGCCTTCTTGAGGAGATTTTTTCTGGGAAAACGATGCAAATGGTTAGTATAACCATTAATCCCTCTGGAGCAAAGCGAGATAATCTATTTTCGCGCTCTGATGAATATGCGTATATTATTCTCTTTGGTAACGCACAAGTGGTACACCCGAAAGGAAATGGCAATGAACGAGAAGTAAGATGGTGGTATTTACGCAGAACGGATTATGCCTCCAGAAGAGGGACTGTTAAAGGAGGTGTGGCCCAATTTTATCCAATATATGTTGATGATAAGACAATGAAGATCGTTGCTATAGGAGAGGCATTGAAACCAGAGCAACAAAGATTTGATATCCCAGCTATTGAAGGTGCTACTCCTGTATTCCCCGTTAGAGACGATGGAGTTGAAATGAACTGGGGAATAACAAGGGACTCTTTACAGAAACTTTGTAAAGAAGGCGTTGTAAGAGTTTCTCCAGGAAGCAAAAACCAACCATATGTGTTTAGATATTTAAGTGCTAATTATGTTGATAAAATTAAAAGCGGTCGATGGGCCGTACGAGGCCTACGCGAGGATGGAACAAAAATAGTTGTCGAAACAGAAGGTAAGGTTACAAGAACAACAACCGTATGGCAAAACAAAAGTTATGATGCGGGACAATACGGAACATCTGTACTTGGCGATATAATAGGAAGCGGTAAATTCACTTTCCCAAAATCGGTGTATGCTGTAATGGATACACTCAAGTATTTTATTGCAAATAAGAAAAATGCTCTTGTTGTTGATTTTTTCGCAGGATCTGGTACAACCATGCATGCTGTCAATCTGTTAAATTCGATAGACAATGGTCATCGTCGGTGTATTATGGTGACCAACAATGAAGTTTCAGCGGATGAAGCAAAAGCGTTAGATGAAAAAGGATATAGGCCAGGAGATAAGGAGTGGGATAGACGCGGTATTGCTAGGTATGTCACATGGCCTCGAACGGTTTGTTCCATTAAGGGATGCAATATTGATGGCAAACCTCTCGATGGGAACTATGGATGTAATGTAGAACAATATACCGAAATTGACGGGGAAACTGTTAATCCTGAAACTGGAAAAAAGATTCGAGGAAAAGTATATAAAAAAGAAAAAGAACCTGCTTATCCTGAATTAGCGGATTTGAAGATGTCTGATGGATTCAAAACCAATGCTGTGTTCTTCAAACTGAGCTTCCTTGACAAAACCTCTGTTGCTCTCGGCAGACAGTTCCGTGAACTGCTTCCGGTGCTCTGGATGAAGGGCGGCGCCATTGGTAAGTGCCCTGCTCTTGAAAATGATAATCTCCCGAACATGCTGATCTTGCCGCAAAACAAAATGGCTGTTCTGGTAGATGAAATATATTATTCAGAGTTCGATGCCGAATTGAGCCAGCATCCAGAAATCCAGACAGTATTCATTATAACGGATTCAGAGACAGCATATCGGTCAATGATCCGTACCTACGATGGCAAAGACTGCTATCAACTTTACAGAGACTATCTGGATAATTTCAGAATCAATACGGGGAGGTAACCATGAGAGTAGAATTATTCCCTTTTCAGAAAAGAGCGCTTGCTGATATCCGTATGAAGACTGCGGAGGCAATGGGTAGCTATCACAGAACACATGCGCCGCAGGTGGTTTCCTTTACTGCTCCAACCGGAGCCGGAAAGACCATCATTATGTCCGCGCTGATTGAGGCTATTCTTTTCGGTGATGAACAGTATATGGAGCAGCCGGATGCAATCATTGTCTGGCTTTCGGATTCGCCTCAGCTGAACGAGCAGTCAAAGCAAAAGATCGACTCCAAGGCTGATAAGATCAAGTTGTCGCAGTGCGTTACAGTTTCCGAGGAATCCTTTGATAAAGAGGTATTTGAGGACGGTCATGTTTATTTTCTGAATACGCAGAAGCTGTCGGTCACCTCCAAGCTAACGAAAAATGGCGATGGCAGGACTTATACAATTTGGCAGACGCTTGCAAATACTGTTCGGGAAAAGAGCGACAGGCTGTACTTTATCATAGATGAAGCGCACCGCGGCATGCAGGGACGTGAGGCCAGCAAGGCCACGACAATCATGCAGAAATTTATCAAGGGTAGCGATGAGGAGCATATTCCGCCGATGCCAGTGGTGATTGGTATGTCCGCGACGACTCAACGGTTCAATGCTCTGGTCGAGGGCACATCCTCAACCATACATAAGTCCATTGTCACAGCGGATGAAGTGCGGGCGTCCGGACTTTTGAAAGACCGCATTGTCATCACTTACCCAGAGGTCAGTGCAGTCAACAACGATATGGCTATCCTGCAGGCGGCAGCAGACGACTGGAAGGAAAAGTGGGAACATTGGACGCAGTATTGTTTTGAGCAGCATTACGCCTATGTGAATCCAATTCTGATCATCCAGGTGCTAAATGGAACCGGAGGCAAGCTGACCGATACCAATCTGGATGATTGCATCGCAAAGATTGAGGAACGGACCGGATTCAAGCTGGAAAACGGTCAGGTAGTCCATACCTTCGGAGGAACAACTGCCTCCCTTACGGTAAACGGGCTTGAAGTACGTTATGAGGAACCTTCCCGTATCGCAGATGACCGAAATATCCGTGTCGTGTTCTTTAAAGAGAACCTGTCCACAGGATGGGATTGCCCAAGGGCAGAGACCATGATGTCTTTTAAACACGCGAATGACGCAACCTATATCGCCCAGCTCCTTGGACGCATGGTCAGAACTCCGATGCAGATGCATATTCAGGTCGATGATGTCCTGAATGATGTGCATCTGTATTTGCCGTATTTTAACGAGGAAACGGTCAAAAATGTCGTGGAGGCATTGCAGAGCAGTGAGGGTGGAGATATTCCGACAGACATATATGGTGAGTCGCTATCTGGGAAACGCTTCGAGACACTAACTGTTAAACCGAAGAAGAAAATGCAAACGTCAATTCCGGGACAGCTGACTTTGGAGGTGCTTGCAAATCAAGGTACCGAGGTGCCAGCTTTGGTATCCATAACGGATACACAGGGTGCACCTACTCCGGTACAGCAGCAGACACAGATCCCGGATGTAGCAGAAGTGACACCCGCACAGTCTACAAATGCCTTCCAGCAAATGAGCGCCGATAGCACACAGACCGTTCAGACGGATGTTAAACCGACAGCAGATGCTCAGCCGAGCGCAGTTACTGCACCTGAAACTATGGCTCCAGATAGCCAGCAGGAAGAAGTAGAGGATTTATTTGACCGTGAAGCGGTTATGAAATTTATCAATGATGCCGGTCTGCTTTCTTATAATGTCAGAGCGCTCCGGATTAACGATTACCTCAAATCGCTATATCGGATGGCACACCTGCTTAGTATGTCCAAGCTGCACCGTGAGGCAATCAGAGAGGTGCAGGATGAGATTGTCCAGATAATTCGTGATTATGTGGAAGATCTGAAAGCTACGGGCAAGTACGATGATCTTGTGCGGCAGGTAAAACAGTTCAAGCTGGCCACGCAGATTTTTGATGCGTTCGGCGAGACTGTGGACAACTATTCTGTTCATGATATGTTTACGACGACCGATACAGATATTGAACGTCAGTTCCAGATTGCCGATGTGAAGTTGGGACGTGAAGGCATTGGTATGGCATATGGCAATAAGTATGGCGACCTCAGTGACCTCACGGCTTTTAAGATAGACGTCATTCTTTTTGTTGCTGACGAGAACTGCATGAACAGACTTCATACCTATGCGGAAAACCGGTTCCACGGACTGAATGATGATTATCGCAGATATATTGCCACTATCAGCTCAGAGAAAATCCGCAGAGATTACGACAGCATCGTCTCTGATGGTGATGTGGTCAGCAAGCATAACTTCCGCCTTCCAGAGACAATACAGGTTCCACATGAGGCTGGTGGCAAAGAATACCGTGATCACTTGTTCGTTAGTGATGCCACGGGAACAGCGAAACTGAAGCTAAACGGCTGGGAGGCTGATCTGATTGCAGAGGAAGAAAAGCGGAAGGATTTTGTCTGCTGGATTCGCAATCCTTCCAGAGCGTCATGGGCACTGTGCATTCCCTATGAAATCAACGGAGAGATTAAACCAACTTATCCTGATTTTATCATAGTGCGTGAAGATGAGCGCCTTGGCTATGTGATCGATATCCTTGAGCCACACAGTGCAGACTTTAAGGACAATCTTGGAAAGGCTAAAGGTTTTGCAGAATACGCAAGACAGAATCCGGGTGTCGGTAGAATCCAGCTTATCCGTATGGGTAAGGATGCAGCGGGAAGAAATCAGTTCAGACGACTAGATATGTATAAAACAGCAATCCGTGAAAAGGTTTCTTGTGCGATAAACACAGATGAGCTAGATCATATCTTCGATACAGATGGTGTCATCGAGTAAGAATCATAATATCTAGGTATTTTTACAGCATCTGGAACTTCGATACTTTTGAAGCAAAGTTGGGTAATAACAAACAAAACCTTCCACAGAATTCATCTCCCGACTGGATGAAATCTGTGGAAGGTTATGTTTTAGGAGGCTATGAATGTGCAAGCTGTGATATAGTTGCATCTTCATAGGCGACTAAAACAAGGGGAGTGCAGAGGGAAGCAATCTCCTTTGCCGCTGGGTTTCCAATAGGGGCGCGAGCATCCCTGTTGGCACACGATTTTGCTCTGCAAAGTCTAGTGTGTTATACCTTTGCTTCCGGCTGACGCGGGAAAGGGGTTGGCGGCGTACTCTGCGGTGCGGCAGAGTGTGGCAACAAACGCTTTTTCGCGGCAGTAGGACAGGCGGATTTTGTGATGTGAGCTACAGCACAAATGCAGGATTTTTGAGAAGCAAAATCCGACTGGCCGGAAAAGGAAGCAGAGGTATATAAAGCCCCCGTCCCGCCGCAGCGCCGCCTTTGTTTCAGTGTTTCTTCCGCTTCCCTTTGCCATGGGTCATGGCCGTTTTCCCGCGCTGGCTGATGGGGCTTTTCAGGTGTTTGGACAGCTTCAGCACCTCAATCAAGTTGACAAACTGTTCCATTGTGATGGCATCGTAATCGATCCCTAATGTGGCAAGCAATGCTTTTGCTTTCTTTTCTTCCGAGCTTCCCTCAAAGTTCATTGCCTCCCGTAACTGGTTCTGCATATTTTCTGCAAAGGAGACTTCATCCGCCGTCATGGTATCGGGGCGGTGTTCACTCCGAATATCACGAAGAATG
>ENA-OPWY01000935-OPWY01000935.1-human-gut-metagenome-genome-assembly--contig:-NODE-935-length-13717-cov-2.412531_pt1 | contig 13717 bp, 8 predicted proteins | sample MGYA00241515_ERZ502022 | MGnify/ENA primary metagenome ERZ502022 (study PRJEB25962, sample SAMEA2043045) | human gut metagenome | biome: human gut; feature: human-associated habitat; material: faeces...
TAATTTCTACAAAAATTTCGACAAGCTCGATGAATATTACAGACAGATCACCGACAAGCCGAAAACGGCACAGATCGATGCAGACGCAGACAGCGAACGTGCATCGTTTGTAAATTGGATACTAAGCAATATATGACCCTATGAAAGGTAAGCTTATGAATTTCAAGCAGTTGCGTGAACAACAGCCGCAATTTCCCGTTACCGTAAAGACGGGCGAGGGAGTTGTCGAGCTGATATGGGACAAGATAAAATATGCGGACGGCTACCGTGTGTTTTCTTCGCCGCTCGGAAAGAATCACTTTACAGGCGTTATGAATGTAAAAGACCCGAGAGCGGTAATAAAAAAACGCACCAACGGTCTGCCGCTGAGATATAAGGTCAAGGCATTCAGGATAGCCGACGGACCCGATAACTATTTTGGTGAATCGGAGATAGTTGCGGCGTGTCCGCTTGAAACGCCGCGCAGACTGACAGCGGTTGTCGGAAATGACGGTATCTGCACATTGTCGTGGCGGTATAATTCACAGTGCGACGGATATAAGATATATGCCGACGCAAACGAAAGCGGAAAATTTACTTTTGTCTGCTACAGCGGAAGTACTTCGTGCAGGCTTGAAAACTTTACCAAGAGCGGTAAGGTTTCGTTTTCGGTGCGTAGTTTTGTAATGATTGAGCATGAAGAAAAACTCAGCGTTTCCTGCACACCGGCAGAGGCGGTTATTCCGAAAACAAAGGGTGTGAAAGCGCTTCAGCTTGATCATTCGGCAGTGAAAAAGAGCGCAGGTGCATACAATAACAGGCGGTTTGCCGGAAGTGACGGAAAACTGCGCAACGGTCATCATAAATGCACTATAATGATAGGCGGAGATATAACCGTTGCGGCTGAAATGCAGAAGAATGCGGCGGCAGGTATGCCTGTCTTTGACGAAGCATTCTCATCGCTTGGCGGAATATTCGGCTCATTTGATTTTTCCGTTGCAATGCTTGACACGGATCTCAACGATAAAAAGGCATATGCGTTTGAGGACAGCAGAAGCATAAACTGTCCGTCATCTGTTGCGGACGCTGTGTGCAAAAGCGGAATAGATGCGCTTGCTGTCAACGCAGGACTTCTCCAGCGTGCGCCTCAGTCGCTTGAAAAATATCCGCTGACCGTTATTACAGAGAGCGACTGTACTCTTGGCAGTGAGAAGTATTCGGTTGTCAATATCAACAATATAAATATCGGATTTATTTCGGCAACGTTAAATAAAGACATTTCGCAATATGTGGCTAAGCTCAGGAAGAGCGGAGCGGAGTACATATTCCTGTTCTGCTCGTGGAACGAACGTCATACTCCCGTTGTAAAGCCAAAATGGCGCAGTGCGGCGAAAAAAGCGGCAGAAAGCGGCGCAGACTTTATTGTCGGAAACGGACTTAATGCGATAGCTGAGTACGATATTATAGAATGTATCGATGGCAGAAAAGTGCCGGTTGCTTATTCGCTCGGCTCGCTTATTCCTGCAGATTATGCCACAAGGTTTGAAAAGATCGGCGCACTGCTTTGCGTAAGGCTCAGAAGAGATACAGTCAGCGGTAAAGTTATTACCGATTTTTCGGGATATATTCCGTATGCGTTCAAGGATTACGGCTCGGAACATCGTGCAGTGCTTTTGTCGGACGATAATATGCACTATTTCGGACTGTCTGCATATGACGAATTCAGAAAGCAGATTGCAACTGCTCTGGGCGGTAAGATCGGGCTTGCACGTTATGCGGTAAAACCGGAACAGCAGTCGTTTGCTCTTTTAGGTTCAGCGCTTATATCAGAGCTTTTCAAAGATGACGAAGATGTCGAAACCGACCGTTCACATCTGTTCATATCTCAGCTTACTATGAACGGAGAGCGTTGTGAGATAGATGAAAAGTACTTCCGTGACAGTGTTGTGCCGCTGTACTACAATCTTTCCAAGGGGTATGACGAGTATCTCTCCGATAACAGGTCCGACTGCCTTATAATGGATCTTTATTATGCGGCGGCAACGCCTATATATCAGCTTGACGGAGTACTGTATTCGGGCGGCAAGGCGTTTATCAGGTCGCATTTTTACGAGGAGAACAGAAAGAAGCTGAAAAAGCTTGATATAAAAGATGAAGCCGTATGGAAACCGCTTCTGGATAAGTTCATTGACAGCATTATCGCCGTTTATCCCTCCGATAAGATAATACTTGTCAGGGTATCCGACCCGAAGCTTTACTATGTGAACGGAAGATATATACGTTCTTACGACCGTTCGTGCGATTTCAGGCTTCTGCTCGATATGGAAAACTATCTGATACACCGTGTATCACCCAAGATAATAGATATATCACGTTATTACCCCGGTGTTATCAACAAGCGTGGCAGGAGCTATGCGGTCTGCCGTGACGAATCGTTCCGCAATAACATTTCGCTCATTGCCAAAAGCATATGCTCAGGCAGAAAGGGCAGTTTTGTAAACCCCCTTACATACGACCCTGAAATATGGCTTACCGAAATTGCGGAAAATATCGATGTGATAAAGTCAAGCGGCTGTGATAAGTTCTTCTTTATCCGCAACAATGCCGTTGACACGTTTATAAGCAAGCTTAGTCGTGATTTCATCTGTGCCGAATTCAAGGATATACTCACGCTCAAGGACAGCGGATTTGTATCGTTTGCCGAGATAAAGGCACGTTATGATTTCGGCAGGAACACAACGCTTAAAAATGTATTTGACGCAGTATGCGCTATACGAAACGGCGATGTCACAAACCGCAACATTGATGAAGTTATAAGGCTTGGACTTTATGCAGTTGACGACCTTACGGAGATGCTGGCAGCATTCTATCGCAAGAACGGCATTATACCCGATTGTGTGCTTGACAGGCGCGGAACAGAATTTTATCTCAAATGTGCAAGACTTTGGCTGTCCGGCGCTGACAAGGGTGCTGTAGAACAGCTTGTATCGGAGTATTACAGAAAAAACAAACCGTCTACCTTCGATATGTTCGGCAGAGCAGACAGCAAGACATTGCTTTCACTTTGCGACAGGGCGGTTATAAATGAATGTATCAGCGGATTTTCTCCGCTTACGGTATGTGAACAGAAAGCAGACATTGATCTGAGCTTTGTTGACAGCAACAGTAATGTATTCACCGAGCTCACTCGTTCATATTTCCCGGAAAACAGTGCCGATTGGCTTCTCGTGGATTTCTCGGATGCGGATAAAGAGCTTTACAAGCACAAGGATACATATGTTGCGGCAGTTGACGGATTGTGCGATTCTATGGCATACAGAGCGTTTATGACCGATGATAAGCGGTTTGCTCCGTATCTTGAGAATTTTGACAAGGATTTTATTGAAAGTGCGGTAAAGAGCTTTGCCAAAGCTGTATCCGAAAGGTACGGAAGTAAGATAATTCTCAGAAAGACCTACCTTTCACTTAACCGTCTTGATATGACGGGCAGAATAAGGCCATTCGAGGACACCCGTTACATTGAAGAAAAGAACCGTCTTACAGCGTATTGCGAAGAGCTTTTCGTAAAACTGACCGACTGTTTTGTCATTGATTACGAAAAAAGCTATTTGCCTGTATGCACCGATAAAAACGCCGATATTTCCGAACGTATGCTTGAGAGTGATTTCTATAAAGAGGCGGCAGCTGCCGTTGACCGCATAATTTCGGGAACAAGCAAAAAGACGGTAAACAATGTGGATATAGTCGGTTATCTTGAGCGGTGCGAGCGTATCAGAAAGGATAACCCCGATATGTCTGCCGAGCTTTCCCGGGAAATATTCGGCGGTGCGGCTAAGCTGTTTATGACAGAATGAATTTTCTGTATGTTTAATAGCCCTTTGAGAAAAAACTCGGAGGGCTTTTGGCTTTTGTCGGGCTGTATTATTACAGGGTGAGAGTTTCCGCTACAACACATATTATTAAAGCGGTCACAGTGAAATGCTGTGACCGCTTATCTGCTTTATTACTTTATGTAACTCCGCCGTTCAACAACTTTGGCTGAACAATAACAATTCCAAAGGCGGAACTTGAAGAGGCACATTGCCACCCCGCCGTTAAGCTTTCCTGCGGATATCTTAAACATTTCAAAAGGCGGAATTTGAAGCGGCTCACAGCCGCCCGCCGCTTAGTCGCCGAAGGATACGCCGATGCTTTTTCCTGTGATGACAAGCTCGTCATTTTCGGAAACGAACTTTGTCTTCATAGTTACATCGGACAGCTTGTTTTCGGAAATCTTACTGCCGATTTTTGCGACCGTGTAGCCGTATTTTTCCTGCTTTATAAGCATTGCGGCTCTTGCACCGAACTTTGTTGCAAGCACTCTGTCATAAGCGGAGGGCGAACCGCCTCTTAATATATGACCGGGAACAACTGTTCTTGACTCAAAGCCTGTTGCGGCTTCAATCTGCTTTGCTATGCGGTTTGTAACTGTTGTTTCACCCGCTTCGGCACGTTTTTTTGCACGTTCCTTTTTCTTCATAGCAGCTTCCGCAATATCCATTGCACCCTCTGCGACCGCAATTATCGAGAATGTCTTTCCGGACTGTGCACGTTTTTCGCAAGCGTCGATGACTTTATCAATATCATAAGGGATCTCTGGGATAAGAATAATATCCGCACCGCCTGCAATACCGGAATAAAGCGTCAGCCAGCCTGCCTTGTTGCCCATTATCTCGATTACCATAATACGTCTGTGGGAAGTAGCAGTCGTGTGGATTCTGTCAACGACCTCAGTCGCTATATCTACTGCGGTGTGGAAGCCGAATGTAACATCTGTTCCCCATATATCGTTATCTATCGTCTTGGGAAGTCCGATTATATTCAGACCCTCTTCGGAAAGAAGATTTGCGGTCTTATGAGTTCCGTTGCCGCCGAGCGTCAGTATGCAGTCGAGCTTCTGCTGTTTATAGGTGGCTTTCATTTCAGCGACCTTGTCTATGTTGTCAGCTTCGATAACCTGCATCATCTTATACGGTGTACGCTTTGTGCCGAGTATCGTTCCGCCCTGGGTGAGTATGCCGGAAAAATCCTCCGGCTTCATTATACGGCAGTTATTATGGATCAGACCGTGGAAACCGTTGGATATGCCGACTATCTCAACGTTGTCCTCGCCGAACATGGAGTAGCAGGCTTTTGCCGCACCTCTTATAGTAGCGTTAAGTCCGGGGCAGTCGCCTCCGCTCGTCAGTATACCTATTCTGCGCTTTGCCATTTGTACATCCAGCCTTTCCTGAAAGATTTGTCGTTTTCTGCTATTTCAATTATAGCATACGTACTCCAAAAGTCAAGAAAATATTATAGCCCGGATTATGCAGATTATACAATTTCTGTGCGTTATACGCCTGTATATATGCCTGCGAACAGCGGCAGCATCGTTTCGTTGTCGAGTATCATATACATAAACGGGCGATTCAGAATTACCTGCTTTTCGTTAATAGCACACGCACTGTCAACCATTTCTACAAGAGCGGCGGCACCTGCCTTAGTACCTTTCTCGTTTACCTCGATTTTAGTCTTGTGAATGACTTTGCCGATGGATATATTGCCTACGGTTGATTTGCCGATGCCCGAAAAATCCGCATTGTTTTCGTCAAATGCTGTCGGCATACCAAGCTGTGACAAAGCATTGTTCAGTGTGTCTGAATATTCATAGCTGAATTTCGGGAGCTTTGTTTCTACGCTGCAGCTTTCGGTACTGCTTAATATCCTGCAGAGCTTTTCTCCGGATAAGGAGGATATGAAGGAGGCTATATCATTATCGGGAAGTAAAGCCGCAAAGCTGTATTTTCCGCCCTTATACTGCTTTATAAAGCCTTTACAGCCGTCGCTTTCAAGATAAATACTTTCGGTTGAATGCATCATAGTGACATTCATCAGCTTGTCTTCGGAATTTGTGAATTTTCCGTCCGCAATATCATTTTCCTTGTAGATATTTTCCCATTCTGCGTCAAAGCTGACGGCGTTTATAAGATACATTATCGCTTCATCGGGGATGTTGTCAAGTATTTTGTCTATCATACCGTCGGTATTGTCACTTACCCAATTGTTGATCTCTTTGCACGTTGCGTTGTCAAATGCACGCTTGTATATCGCCGCACCGAAATAATCGGCATTTTTCTGCAAAAAGTCCTTTTCAACGGTAAGCCTGTTTTCTTCATCTCTGAACCATATCGAATTTGCGTTTTTCAGCTTGAAGTCCTCGCCTGATGTAAGCGAGCCGCTGAACGATGAAAGATATTTGTTCAGTTCTTCAAGGGGCATTCCGCTCCCGAGTACCTTTTCCATTTCATCTTTGGTCTGACCGTTTGCACCGTTTGCTGTCATTGCGAGTGCGGATGATACCGACAGGGGAGAGATAAGAGTGTTTGATTTGCCGTCAAAGCATTTCTTAAGCAGTTCGACAGAGAAATTGTCGTATGCACTCTTAAAAGCATCGTCGGGTTTTACGGTTTCGTGGCTTGCGGCTTTGATGCCTGTCATAAGATCCGTTGTTTCGAGGGATTTTTCCGACTGACAAGCCGAGAGAGTGAGTGCCGATAATGTCAGTGCGGTTGTGATGATTGCTGATAAAATTCTTCTTTTCATACTGTCCTCCTTTCGCAAAGGCGATTTGCTCTTCTTTATATAATACACCGCAGAGCTGCCGATTGTCCACAGACGGATATCAATTTCTGATTTTATTATAATAAGTCATTTTGGTAAAGTCAATGAAAGTTAGATAGGTGGGACTATTAATGCTTGGAAGTTTTTAAGGTGGGGCTTCTACCGATTTTAATTTCATTCATAGTTGGCTTGGTCAAGCCGAGCAACAGAAGTTTACCCTTTTTCGAGGGCGGACAAGGATATTGTGCTTTTCGTAGGATAGTGCGGTTTTGGAAATGGTTGGTAAAGCAGTATCACCTTTAGCTCCCTTGTGTAAAGGTGAGCTTCTGTTGCAGTGCGAAGCACTGCCAACTATTGAGGGATTGTTAGCGGAGGTGTCAGAGAAACGGAAAGAGTGCGGTAGGAAAACAATCCCTCCGTCTTGACGGCAGAAAAGTTTGCAATATAAAAACGGTGGACATATCGCAAGCAGAAAACAGTAATATCAAGGCTTGTGTCTTGCCGTCAATCCACCTCCCTTTGACAAGGGAGGCAAGTTTAGTGCGAAGCGAGGGATAGTGCGGTTTTGAGAGGTCAATACGACAAGCCGGATTGTCCACAGACGGACAACGATTTCTGATTTTATTATAATAGCACATTTTGGTAAAGTCAATAAAAGTTACAAGATTGTAACCATTTCGTTGGCATCATGCAACCGCTTTTGCCGACCGCTGAGTTCAACGGGCGGCGGTGGCGTTTTAAATGACGATATTTCGGTTTTCTCTATTGACAAACTGCGTTGTGATGGATTATAATTATGTAAGGAGCGTGTAAGATTTTGCACGGTAAAATTCTATGAAGTTTTTTTAAAATAAGGAGAAAAGATATGGCATACATACTCGGTGTCGATATAGGTACGTCCGGTACAAAAACAGTGCTTTTCAGTGAGGACGGCACACCTGTTGCATCGGCGCTTTACGATTATCCTCTTTACACTCCCTGCAATGGCTATGCCGAGCAGGATCCTGCGGACTGGTGGAACGCCTGCGTTAACAGCATCCGTGACGTAGTTGCAAAGAGCGGAGTTCCCGCAGACGAGATAAAGGGCGTAGGTCTTTCGGGACAGATGCACGGACTTGTAATGCTGGACAAGGATAACAAGGTAATCAGAAACAGCATTATCTGGTGCGATCAGCGTACAGGCAAGGAAGTTGTCGAGATAACCGAAAAGGTAGGTCACGACAGACTTATCGCTATCACCGCAAACCCTGCTATAACAGGCTTTACAGCCGCAAAGATAATGTGGGTAAAGAATAACGAGCCTGAAAATTATGAAAAGTGCCGCCATATTCTTCTCCCCAAGGACTATATAAGATTTATGCTCACGGGCGAGTTCGCTACAGAGGTTTCAGACGCATCGGGTATGCAGCTGCTTGATATTCCCGGCAGATGCTGGTCTGACGAGGTGCTGACTAAGCTCGGCATCGACAAGTCACTTCTTGCAAAGGTTTACGAAAGCCCTGAGATAACAGGTACCGTTACAAAGGCTGTAGCGCAGGCTACAGGTCTTAAGGAGGGTACGCCCGTAGTCGGCGGTGCAGGCGATAATGCGGCTGCCGCTGTCGGAACAGGCGTAGTAGAGGACGGCAAGGCTTTCACTACTATCGGTTCAAGCGGCGTTGTGTTTGCTCATACTTCCGATATATCTATCGACCCCAAGGGCAGAGTACATACATTCTGCTGTGCTGTGCCGGGATGCTGGCACGTTATGGGCGTTACTCAGTCCGCAGGTCTGTCGCTCAAGTGGTTCAGGGATAACTTTGCGTGGAGCGAGATGGAAACAGCCGCTTCTATGGGCGTTGACCCGTACTACCTTATGGATAAGGAAGCCGACAGTGTGCCGATAGGCGCAAACAGACTGCTCTATATGCCTTATCTCAACGGCGAGAGAACACCTCACCTTGACCCCAACGTAAGAGGTGCATTTGTAGGTCTTTCCACAATGCATAAGAAGAAGGATATGCTCAGAGCCGTTATGGAGGGCGTTTCCTATTCACTGCGTGACTGTGTTGAGGTTATGCGTGAGATGAATATAAGCATTGATGATATGATGGCTTGCGGCGGCGGCGGAACATCACCGCTGTGGCGGCAGATGCTCGCAGACCTTTATGCCTGCAACGTAAAGACTACGGCAAACAAGGAAGGTCCCGCACTCGGCGTTGCACTTCTTGCGGCAGTAGGCGCAGGAATATACAGCTCTGTTCCCGAGGCGTGCAAGGCGGTAATCAAGCCCGAAAAGATACAGGAGCCTATTGCTGAAAACAGTGCCAAGTACGAAAAGGTATATGCGCTTTACAAGAAGCTGTATCCCGCTATGAAGGCAAACTTCGACGAGCTGGCTTCACTTGATGTATAATTTGTAATATTGTCAGTAACGGAATACGGCTTTTGTGTGTTGCCGTAATCCGTAGGAATATTATGCTAAGTCCGGTTAACCGGAAAGGAGTACCTATGAAACTTTTTATCGACACAGCCAACGTTGATGACATCAGACGTGCCAATGATATGGGCATTATCTGCGGTGTTACCACAAACCCCTCGCTTATCGCAAAAGAGGGAAGAGATTTCAAGCAGGTAGTAAAGGAAATCACAGAAATCGTAGACGGTCCTGTTTCAGCCGAAGTAATTTCGCTTGAAGCAGACAAGATGGTCGAGGAGGCTCTGCCCCTTGCCGCTATACATAAGAATATCGTTATAAAGCTCCCTATGTGCGAGGAGGGTCTTAAGGCCTGCAAGCAGCTTACAGCGAAGGGCATAAAGACAAACGTTACTCTTGTATTCTCAGCCGCTCAGGCGCTTCTTGCCGCAAGAGCAGGTGCTACATTTGTCAGCCCGTTCCTCGGCAGACTTGACGATATAGGCATGGAAGGCATGAACCTTATCGAAGAGATCGTTGACATATTCAATGCACAGGGCATTGAAACAGAGATCATCGCCGCATCTATCCGTAACCTGATGCACGTTACACAGGCGGCAAGACTCGGATGTGATATTGCAACCGTTCCTATGAACGTACTTCTCCAGATGCTTAAGCACCCCCTTACCGACAACGGTATCGACAGGTTCCTTAAGGACTGGGAAGGATTCACTTCCAAGCATAAGTAATTAAAGCCGCTCTGAGAGCGTGCTTAAAATAACCGAAAGGAAAAATGAAATGTACAGTAATTTAGTTGACACGATCGGCTTTCTCAAGGGAATAGATCCCGATGTTGCTGACGCAATGGACAAGGAGCTTGCACGTCAGAAAAGAAATCTTGAGCTTATTGCAAGTGAGAATATCGTTTCTCCTGCTGTTATGGCGGCTATGGGAAGCGTTCTTACGAACAAGTATGCTGAGGGATACCCCGGCAAGCGTTATTACGGCGGATGCGAGGACGTTGATATAGTTGAGAATATCGCTATTGAACGTGCCTGCAAGCTGTTCGGAGCAAAGTATGCGAATGTACAGGCTCACTCCGGCGCACAGGCTAACACGGCGGTTTATTTTGCACTGCTGAATCCCGGCGACACGGTAATGGGTATGAGCCTTGCTCACGGCGGACACCTTACACACGGTTCTCCCGTTAACATTTCGGGCAAATACTTCAACTTCGTACCTTACGGACTTGATGAGGAAACCGGCAGACTGAATTACGACAATATACTTGCACTTGCCAAGGAGAATAAGCCCAAGATGATCGTTGCGGGTGCGAGCGCATACCCCAGAGCAATTGATTTTGAAAAGCTCTCGGCTATTGCTAAGGAAGTTGGCGCATATCTTATGGTAGATATGGCGCACATTGCAGGTCTTGTTGCAGGCGGTCAGCATATGTCGCCCGTGCCTTATGCAGATGTTGTTACTACTACAACGCATAAGACACTGAGAGGACCTCGCGGCGGACTTATCCTTACAAATGACGAGGAGCTTGCAAAGAAGATCAACAAGGCTATATTCCCCGGCATACAGGGCGGACCTCTGATGCACGTTATCGCCGCTAAGGCTGTATGCTTCGGCGAGGCGCTGAAGCCCGAATTTACCGAGTATGCAAAGCAGATTGTAAAGAACGCATCCGTTCTTGCCGATTCTCTGCTTGAAAAGGGATTCAATCTTGTATCGGGCGGTACAGACAACCACCTTATGCTTGTTGACCTCCAGCCTTTCAATATCACGGGTAAAGAGCTTGAGAAGAAGCTCGACGAGGTGTATATCACAGTTAACAAGAATGCTATACCCAACGATCCTCAGAGTCCTTTCGTAACGAGCGGCGTGCGCATCGGTACACCTGCGGTTACTACAAGAGGATTAAAGGAAGACGATATGAAGCAGATTGCACAGTGCATCTATCTTACTGCGACCGACTTTGACAACAGCGCCGACAAGGTAAGAGAAACAGTAACTGAAATCTGCAGAAAGTACCCTCTGTACGAATAATTGCATATAAGCGAGAACGAGAGATTGATTCCCTCGTTTTCGTGTTGTATAAAATATCGGTTAATTGTTGAATATAGAAAGGAATTTATAAATGACAGCATCAGCAAGAGATATTATTTTTAATCACTCGGAGAGAGTAGCTCCGCTCGGACTTATTGCTATACCCGGTTCTGAGGAGCTTGGCAAGAAGGTCAACGATTACCTTGTAACATGGTCAAGGGAAGCAGGCTACGATTATGATAATTTTCTCATTGAGAACGAATGCCCCAGATTTTCTTCCGGTGACGGTAAGGCTCTTATCAAGAACACTGTAAGAGGTTATGATGTTTATATTATTGCCGACTTCGGCAACTACAGCCTTGAATATCCGCTGTTCGGCAGAATGAACCGTATGTCGCCCGACGATCACTTCCAGAACCTCAAGCGTATCATACAGGCTATCGGCGGTAAGGCTCACCGTATCAACGTTATCACACCTATACTTTACGGCGGAAGACAGCACAGAAGAAACTACAGAGAGTCGCTTGACTGCGCTGTAGCGCTTCAGGAGCTTCAGAATATGGGCGTATCCAATATCATTGCGTTTGACGCTCACGACCCCAGAGTATGCAACGCAGTTCCCCTGATGGGCTTTGATAATATAATCCCCACATATCAGGTGCTGAAGGCTCTGTTCAAGTATGTAAATGACTTCAAGATGGATAAGGATCATTTTATGGTTGTCAGCCCCGATGAAGGTGCGCTCAACAGAAATATGTACTATTCATCTGTACTGGGTGTAGACCTCGGTATGTTCTATAAAAGACGTGACTATTCGCAGGTAGTGAACGGTCGTAACCCTATCGTAGCTCACGAATATCTCGGTAACTCGGTAGAGGACAAGGACGTGTTCATTGCGGACGATATTATTTCATCGGGCGAATCTATGCTTGATATTGCTATCGAGCTTAAGAAGCGTAACGCAAAGAGAATTTTTGCATATGCGACATATCCTATCTTCACAAACGGTCTTGAAGCGTTTGACAAGGCCTATGCCGACGGCAAGATCGACTATGTGTTCGGTACAAACCTTTCCTACAGAACGCCTGAACTGCTCAGCAGGGAATGGTTCTGCGAGGTTGACGTGTCGAAGTATCTGTCATATCTGATCATGGCTCTTAACCACGATATGTCTATCAGCAAGGTAATTGATCCTCACCAGAAGATAAGCGCTTTACTTGAAAAGCACAAGAACGACTGATAAGGTAATATGGTATTTCAGCCTCCGCTCTGTGACGGGCGGAGGCTTATATTTTACAGGAGATGAATTATGCCGTTAGCAGACAGAATACGTCCTTCGACGCTTGATGAGGTTGTTGGACAAAGGCACATCTTAGCGCATGGAAAACCGCTTTACAATATCATCAGCAGGGGAAAGATACCCAATATGATATTCTACGGGCCGTCGGGTGTGGGCAAAACCACTGTGGCAAATATTATCGCCCAAAAAACAAGTATGAGTCTGTACAGGCTGAACGGTACGCAGGCATCGACATCGGACATAAAGGACGTTGTTGCGAATTTAGGAACATTCGGTGCGGCAGGCGGAATTCTGCTTTTCCTTGACGAGATACAATATCTCAATAAAAAGCAGCAGCAGACACTGCTCGAATATATCGAGAGCGGAGAAATAACGCTGATTGCATCTACGACGGAGAATCCGTATTTCTATGTATACAGTGCCGTTCTTTCACGCTGTACTGTGTTTGAATTCAAGCAGGTGACGGCGGAGGATATACTTCCTGCGGTGGAACGTGCTTTCAGGCTTATGGGCGAGGAGATGCACACGCAGTTCACGCTTGAGGAAGGCGTTGTAAGCCATATTGCTTACGGCTGCGGCGGTGATGTGAGAAAGGCGGCGAATACGGTTGAGCTTTGCTGTCTTTCGAGCGAGGGCGATACGGTGACGATGGAAACCGCAAAGCTGCTTACGCAGAAGAGCAGTATGAACTACGACCGTGACGGCGATCATCATTATGATATTCTGTCGGGGCTGCAGAAGTCAATAAGAGGCTCGGACGAAAATGCGGCGCTTCATTATGCGGCACGTTTGCTTGCGGCAGGTGATATTACCTCGCTTTGCAGGCGGCTTCTTGTTATAGCGAGCGAGGATATAGGGCTTGCGTATCCTATGGCGGTGCCGATAGTAAAGGCTTGCGTTGACAGTGCGTTACAGCTTGGGCTTCCTGAGGCGAGGATACCGCTTGGTGAAGCGGTCGTCCTGCTTGCGACATCGCCGAAGTCCAACAGTGCGTATCTCGGTATAAATGCCGCTATGCAGGATGTTGAGGACGGCAAAACGGGCGAAATACCCCGACAGCTTCAGAACAAGCATTATGACGGAGAGGGCAATGCGGTGAAGGGTCAGCATTATCTTTATCCGCACGACTATCCGGATCATTATGTAAAACAGCAGTATCTGCCCGACGCTATAAAGGACAGGGTCTATTATACGTTCGGCGATAACAAATTTGAACAGCAGTCAAAGGTGTATTGGGATAAGATAAAAGGGAAGAAGTAAAAGAATCCGACGGCGTTACTTGCTGTCGGATTTTAGTCTGTCGAAAAACCTACATATTTTTGAAAATGGGGTTTGGGGCGTAGCCC
>ENA-OPWY01000944-OPWY01000944.1-human-gut-metagenome-genome-assembly--contig:-NODE-944-length-13608-cov-2.458865_pt1 | contig 13608 bp, 8 predicted proteins | sample MGYA00241515_ERZ502022 | MGnify/ENA primary metagenome ERZ502022 (study PRJEB25962, sample SAMEA2043045) | human gut metagenome | biome: human gut; feature: human-associated habitat; material: faeces...
TGCACCCGCAGGCTGTACCTGCAGGCAGGGCGCTTAGCCTTGCCCGCAACGCGTGATAAATTCAAAGGAGATTCAATTTTATGGCAAAGAAACCTGTTCTTCTGTGCATCATGGATGGCTTCGGCTGGGTGCCGAACGAGACCTTTGGCAACGCCGTTGTGGCTGCCAAGACCCCCCATCTGGATGCTCTGATGGAAAAGTACCCCATGACCACCATTGATGCTTCCGGCATGGCTGTCGGTCTGCCCGACGGCCAGATGGGCAACTCCGAGGTCGGCCACACCAACATGGGCGCAGGCCGCATCGTGTACCAGCAGCTCACCCTCATCACCAAGTCCATCAAGGACGGCGAAATGTTCAAGAACCCCGTGCTGGTCAAGAACATGAAAGCTGCCATTGATGCCGGCAAGGCCATCCACCTGATGGGCCTGGTTGGTACCGGCGGCGTTCACAGCCATGCCGATCACTGGTTCGGCGTGCTGGAAATGGCCAAGCATATGGGCGCAACCAAGGTTTATCTGCACTGCATCATGGACGGCCGTGATACCGACCCCCATTCCGGTAAGGGATTCCTGGCTGACCTGCAGGCCAAGCTGGACGAGCTGGGTATTGGCACCATCGCCAGTGTCAGCGGCCGTTACTATGCTATGGACCGTGACAACAACTGGGACCGTGAAGAAAAGGCTTATGCCGCTTTTGTTTACGGCGAGGGCAACCATGCCGCCAATGCACAGGAGGCCATTGAGGCTTCTTATGCGGACGGCAAGACGGATGAATTCGTGATCCCCGCCGTTACCTGTGAGGGTGGCCGCGTGGAGGATGGCGATACCATCATCTTCATGAACTTCCGCCCCGACCGTGCCCGCCAGATGACCCGCATTTTCTGCGATGATGCCTTTACCGGCTTTGAGCGCCGCGGCGGCCGCAAGCAGGTTCACTATGTCTGCATGGCCGAGTATGATGCTACCATGCCTAACTGCGAAGTTGCCTACCCGCCGGTTGAGCTGAGCAACGTTCTGGGCGAGTATCTTTCCAAGAACGGTAAGACCCAGCTGCGCATTGCCGAGACCGAGAAGTACGCCCATGTGACCTTCTTCTTCAACGGTGGTGTGGAAGCCCCCTATGAGGGCGAGGACCGCAAGGTGATCCCCAGCCCGAAGGATGTGCCCACCTATGACCTGAAACCCCAGATGAGCGCCCCGGAGGTTGCTGACGAGTGCAAGGCCCGCATTGAGAGCGGCAAGTACGATGTGATCATCCTGAACTTTGCCAACTGCGATATGGTCGGCCATACCGGCGTGTTTGATTCCGCTGTCAAGGCTGTGGAAGCTGTTGATGCCGCTGTGAACGAGGTTGTGACCGCTGTGCTGAACGCCGGTGGCTGCGTGTTCCTGACCGCTGACCACGGCAACGCCGAAAAGATGAAGAACCCGGACGGCACCCCGTTTACCGCCCACACCACCAACCCGGTGCCGTTTGTGGCCATCGGCTGCGGCGATGTGAAGCTACGCGAGGGCGGCTGCCTGGCAGATATTGCCCCCACCATGCTGCCTTATATCGGCCTGCCGGTACCCTCGGAGATGACCGGTAAGAGCTTGATCGTTGACTAAGCACTCAAATAAAGTAAAAGAGGCCCAGAACTGTCGAAAAGACAGTTTTTGGGCCTCTTTTTTGTGCAAAATGGAAATAATGAAGAAAAAAATTCAATATTAACATATGATAATGAAATGCGGAAGTCATATGTGTTATAATACCGAATATGTTGGCTATGAACAAAAACGAAGAAAACAGGAGCGTATATTATTTATGGGGGGGGGTAACACTGTCAGCAAGTTGTGGGCTGGCTGTGTGCCCCGGATGTGAAGAGAGAAAAAAAGATATGCCTGAAGGGGAGAAACACACATGGAGAAAGCACTGAATGTTGATATCCGGCAGTTCTACCGGGAAGATCTTGGGGTCCATTCCGAAGAACTGTTGGATAAGCTGGAGGCGGTATCCCAGGCGGTAACGCTGCAAAAAGGGGAGATCCTGAATAAAAAAGGGGAACGCCAGACCATGCTGCCGTTTTTGATCGAAGGCATGATGCGCTGCGTTACCTTGGATAGTGAGGGCAAAGAGAAAACCCTGGGCTTTACCATGAACCGCGGCGATGTGGTGCTTTCCAACATGGACCTGACCGGCTGCCATATCAGCACGGACCAGGCACTGGTTCCATCAACCCTGATTTTGTTGCCCATTGATTATGTGTTGCAGAACATGAAAGATGAGCCGGAGGTGATCCGCGTCTATCAGGAGCAGATCGTCAAGTGGGGTATGATCTATCAGTCCCGCGCCGTGAGCCTGAGCCAGGGGGACGCGACCGAGCGGTTCGAATGGTTCTGCAAGGAGTATCCCGGCATGATAGATATGGTCAATAACCGCTTTATTGCATCGTTTTTGGGCATTACCCCGGTCACTCTCAGCCGCCTGCGCCACGGCGTTGCCACAAAAGTGGGCCGCGAAAAGCGGACAGACGAAGAATAAAGAAATAATAATCCTGATATGCAGCAGCGCCCGCACCGGACTGTAAGGATCCGGTACGGGCGCTGATTTTTCTTTATGTGGTTTTGCCTGTGTATATCACTGGATCAGTACGCCGGTGGTTTCATCAAAGTGGTAGGTTTGACCATCAATGGTGCTCCATCCCTTGTACATGGCACCGGTGTTCAGGTCGTAATACCAGCGCTTGCCATCCTGGGCGTACCAGCCTTTGATCATAGCGCCGTTGGCGTCATACCGCACCCACTTGCCGCCGTTGGAATCCTGGTATACTTCCTTGCTTACGGCTTTGGCACCCTGCTGCACGCTGTCCAGCCAGTACCAGGCACCGCTGGCGGGGTCATAGATCTCTTTGCCGCGGTAGTTGGCGTTGCTGGGCTGCCAACCCTGGCGCACCCAGTTTTCGTACCAGTAGCTCTTGCCATCAATCGTGTACCAGAAGTTGCCCGGCGTGCCGCTGGTCATTTTGCCGTAAACGGGGTCGAAGTAGTACAGCTGGTTGTTTACCGCAACGGAACCATACTGCATAATACCGGTCTTGGGGTCATAGTACACCTTGCGGCCATCCGGCAGGGTCCAGGGGCCTTTGATCATGGCACCGGTGACCGGCTCAAAATAGTACCACTTGCCGTTCTGGCAGTCCTCACCTTTTACCATGTGGCCGTTGGCATCATAGCGCACCCATTTGCCGCCGTTGGATTCCTGATAAACGTCTTTATTCACGGCCTTGGCACCGCCCTGGTTGGCATCCAGCCAGTACCAGGCGTCGGAATCGGGGTCATAAATTTCCTTGCCGCGGCCAGTGGTGCCCTGCTTTACGCCGTTTTCGTACCAGTAGTCCTTGCCGTTCACGGTTTTCCAACCGGTATAGCCGCTGGCAGGGGTTGCGGTGGGTTTCACAGGGGTAGCGGTAGGTGTAGCAGTCGGCTTGACCGGCGTTGCAGTGGGGGTCGCGGTAGGTGTCGCGGTAGGCGTTGCAGTAGGCGTTGCGGTAGGCGTTGCGGTAGGTACAGCAGTCGGGGTTGCTGTGGGGACTGGGATATCCCTTGTCTTGATATACTGGCGCACATCCTGGTGGTATTCCTGCTGGCTTACGGCATAATAAATGCCATCCCACTGGGCCGCAATGCCGATGCTTTGGAGACTTTCCTTCTTTTTCTCGGTCACTTCATGGCTGGCCGGATCCAGTTCATATTGTTTGATCCAGCTGCTCTGCTCGCACGCTTGTCTGTCCGTGGCGACCAGCAGCGTTCCGTCCAGCGCAATACTGCCGGCAACCACACCCGAATCATCTTCATGCGCCAGGTTGGAATCACAGTCGCCCAGGTCATCACGCCAGAAAAGGCGTTCACCGGACGCATAGTACCAGTCGCCCCCGCACGGGAAGATTGCACTCTTTTTGTCTTTCCACCAGGTGTTTTCATAGGTATCGTCCGTGGCCAGGTTCACGATGTTCTGCGTGCCAAGGTTTTCAAGGTCAAAGGCAACGCTGTCATCGCCGTCATCGTTATGGTTGGTGTTCATCTCCTCTGTGGTACACAGCAGGTGTTTATGCATGCAATATCCCAGCTGATCCGAACCGTCCACCGGGTCATCCCAGGTGCAGTCCACCTGGTACCAGTTCCCGTCCAGCTCGACCATGTTCCACGCATGGCCGATATCTTTACTGGTTACCAGCACACCAGTGATACCCAGCTTGCGCAGGGTAAGGGCATACGTTTTGGCGTAACCGTCACAGACGGCAGTCCCTTCCAGCAGGGCGCCGCGCAGGTTGTGGTCGTCCTGCACATCATCACTAAGGTGTTCCCGGTCATAGGCAATGTTCTGCACCAGCCATTCATGCACATAGAACACCTTTTCCAGATCCGTCTGGCACAGGGTGTTGGCCTGGTCCACCAGCTGGTCCAGCTTTACCTGCATGGCGGCAACATCCTGCGCCGTGCAGTATTCAAGGCCGATTGCCACCGCCAGCCCGGTATCTCTGCTATAATAGCAGGACAATTTGCTGATGGCCTCGCCGCCTTCCACACGCGCATTCAGGTCAGCCAGGGTGGAAAGCACCAGATCTTTATCCAAGTTCAGGTCTTTGATATTTACTTTCTCTGCTGTTTCCGTATGGTTCTTTACGGCATTGGCCACGCGCTCCACCATGGTCTGCGCCGCCTGAATGTTGTTGTCATCCTCCGCCAGCGTTGCCGGCTGCGCAGCCAGTGCTTCACGGGCAGCTATGATGTTTTCCAGCGTGCCTTCCACTTCCACCACGCTGCTGTCCGCCGTTTCCGGGGTCTGGGCCCAAACCGGAAGCGCAGTGGTGCCCATCATGGCCGCCGCCAAAACAAGGGCCAAAATCCGTTTATCTTTTTTCATTTTTTCCTCCCTGGAATACAGCCCAAAAAACGTTTTTGCCGCTGCATATCCTAATTTTAAATTTTACACGAAACAGAGGAGAAATACAATGCCAGACGCACCAACATCCTGCACAGAAAAAGTTTTCAGACTTTACATTTTTAAATAAAAAGGCTATCTTTTCGCGTGCAAAGTGGTGTATAATGATACAAAATATGGGGGTGTGTGTCCATTTTGGCACCCCCCGGAGGCAGCGTGGGCGGAACGGTGTATCCGGCACGTTTCCACTGCCCGAACAACCGCCACCTGCCCTTGCCCCCACCCGCAGCTGGTGGACAAAAGGAGGATGACTTTTTGATGGAACACAACATTCCCGAACTGGTTGCCCAGCTCACGCTGGAAGAAAAGGCCGGGCTTTGCTCCGGCGCGGATTTCTGGCACACCAAAACCGTGGAACGCCTGGGCATTCCCACCCTGATGGTTTCGGACGGCCCGCACGGCCTGCGCACCCAGGACCCGGAACGGGACGACCCCAACCACAGCCGCAAGGCGGTCTGCTTCCCCGCCGGGTGCTCCGTTGCCGCCAGCTTTGACCCCGACCTGGCCCGCCGGGAGGGTGCGGCCATCGGGCGGGAAGCCCGCGCGTTCGGCGTTGGCGTTGTGCTGGGGCCTGCCGTAAACATCAAGCGCAGCCCGCTGTGCGGCCGCAACTTTGAATATTACTCCGAAGACCCGGTGCTGGCCGGTGAGCTGGCCGCCGGGTACATCAATGGCGTACAGAGCCAGGGGGTTGGTACCTCCATCAAGCACTTTGCCGCCAACAGCCAGGAGTACCGCCGCATGAGCGCATCATCCGACATGACGGAGCGTACGCTGCGCGAAATTTACCTGCCTGCATTTGAAACCGCCGTCAAGAAATCCCAGCCCTGGACGGTGATGTGCAGCTACAACCGCGTGAACGATGTATTTGCCAGCGAAAGCCGCATGCTGCTGACCGATATCCTGCGCACCGAGTGGAACTTTAAGGGCTTTGTGATGTCCGACTGGGGCGCTGTAGCTGACCGTGTAAAGGGTGTTGCGGCTGGGCTTGACCTGGAAATGCCCGGTTCCGGCGGTGTCAATGACGCCAAGATCGTGGCCGCCGTTAAAGCCGGCACCTTGAGCGAAGCCGCGCTGGACAAGGCTGTGATCCGCATTTTGAACATTGTGTTCCGCGCGGCGGACGAAGCTGCCGCCCCGGCCCCGGAGCTGGACCTGAAAGGCGACCACACCATCGCCGCAGAGCTGGCCAAGGAATGCGCCGTGCTTTTGCAGAACCGCGGTGTGCTGCCGCTGAAAAAGGGCAGCAAGGTAGTATACATCGGCGGTTTTGCCAAAACGCCGCGCTATCAGGGTGGCGGCTCCAGCCACATCAACACCATCAGGGTGGACAGCGCGCTGGAAATGGCCGAAAGCCATGGCCGCCGGGTGAGCTATGTGGAGGGCTTCCCCGCTGATCTGGACCAGCGGGAGGAGGAAGAGTTCCTGCGCGCGGTTTCCGCCGCAGCGGAAGCTGACGCGGCGGTGATCTTTGCGGGCCTGCCGGAATCTTTTGAAAGCGAAGGCTTTGACCGCAGCCATATGCGCCTGCCGGAAAGCCAGAACAACCTGATTGCCCGCGTGGCCGCCGTGCAGAAAAACACTGTTGTGGTGCTGCACACCGGTTCCCCGGTGGAATGCCCCTGGGCCAACGATGTGAACGCCGTGCTGTGCATGTATCTGGGCGGCGAAGGTGTTGGCGCTGCGGCGGACGCCCTGCTGTGGGGCGATGCCAACCCCAGCGGCCGCCTGCCGGAAACCTGGCCCCTGCGGCTGGAAGATACCCCGTGTTATCTCGACTTCCCCGGTGACGGCCGCCATGTGGAATACCGCGAGGGCGTGTATGTTGGCTACCGCTGGTACGATGCCCGCAAAATGCCGGTGCTGTGGCCGTTTGGGCACGGGCTTTCCTACACAGGGTTTGTGTACCGCAATGCCCAGCTGACGGCGGACGAGTTTGCCGAGGGCGACAGCGTGCGGGTACGGGTGAGCGTGAAGAATGTTGGCATGATGCCCGGCAAGGAAGTTGTGCAGCTGTATGTAGCAGACTGCACCGGCACCACCGGCCGCCCGCCCAAGGAGCTGCGCAAGTTCGTGAAGGTCAAGCTGGAACCTGGCGAAGAAAAGCAGGTAGAGTTCACCCTGACCGCGCAGGATTTGAGCTACTATGACGAAACGCTGGGCAGCTGGTACGCCGCCCCAGGCGAGTACAAGATTTTGCTGGGCCATTCCAGCCGGGATATCCACGCAACGCTCAGCGTGCGGTTCAGCACCCCGCGCCGCCGCCCGTTCGTGATTGACGAAAACACCACCATCGGCGAGCTTTCCAAGGATGACCGCACAGCTGCCATCATCCAGCAGGTGCTGGCACAGGCGGGCAATGCCCTGACCGGCGGCAACGCAGGCGGCAGCGAGATTGCCAGTAGCGAAGCCGTAGCTCAGATGCTGGATTCCATGCCGCTGCGCGGTATCGTGAACTTTGGCGGTCCCGCTGCAGCCGGGATGATCACCCCGCTGCTGGAAATACTGCGCGCCGCTATCCAGTGATTTGGGCCTTGGCGTAATCAAGGCATCCCCGAACCCCGCAAAAGAGAGTTGAAATATTCCGATCAACACATTTATAAAAGAAGTACATGCAGGAGGAATATCCCATGCAATTTCGTTTTCGCTGCGCGGCCGTTCTGACCGCCGTATTGCTGTGCAGTGCTGCTGCACTGCCCGCTTTGGCGGAAGAGACCGCCACGCCGGAAACCGCCGACAGTGTTTCCACCTACACCGGTTGGAAAACCGTGAACGGCAAGGATTACTGGTACGAGAACGGCGTGAAACAGGGTACCACCGGCCGCGGCAAAGAGATTTACGACCCTGATTCCGACGCCTGGTACTGGCTGGACGCCAACCAGGGCGGCGCAAAAGCCGTCAGCAAGGATGTCTACCAGGAATCCAACGGCGGCAAATGGGTGCGCTATGATGCCAACGGCCATATGATCAAAGGGTGGGATACCAACGATGACGGCACCTATTACTTTGACCTGATCACCGGCGCCATGGCCAAGGGCGATATTGTGGTGGACAACCTGCCCTGCAGCTTTGATACCACCACCGGCATTGGCTGCAACCTGATGTGGCACAGCATGGACGGCAAAGATTACTGGTACGAGGCTGGCAAGCGCCAGGGTTATGATCCCAATAATGCAGCCTACCGCGGCAAAGAAATCTATGATCCGGCCTCCGATGCCTGGTACTGGCTGGATAACGTGCAGCAGGGTGCTAAAGCTGTCAGCAAAGATGTATACCAGGAATCCGAAGCCGGCGACTGGGCCGAAAACGCAGACGGCACCGGCAAGTGGGTGCGGTATGACGCCAACGGCCACATGGTAAAAGGCTGGGATACCAACAATGACGGCACCTATTACTTTGACCAGGTGTACGGCACCATGGCCAAAGGCATTGTGACGATCGACGGCAATCTGTACCTTTTTGATGTTGATACCGGCGTGATGCAGGCCAGCATTACAGCCAGCGAGGAAGCCATGGCAGACCGCGTGATCGAGCTGGTCAACCAGGAGCGCACCTCCCGCGGGCTGCAGCCCCTGCTCAAGCACGATGGCCTGATGGTTGCCGCCGCGGCCCGCGCCAAGGAGCTTTCCCAGCGATACAGCCACACCCGCCCCAACGGTTCTGAATGCTTTACCATTTTGTGGCACCTGGGCATTGACTATGGCTATGCCGGCGAAAACATTGCCATGGGCCAGAGAACCCCGGAGATCGTGATGAACGACTGGATGAACAGCTCCGGCCACCGCGCCAACATCCTGAACGAAAACTATGACTGCATCGGCGTTGGCTACACTATGGTGGATGGCCACCCCTATTGGGTGCAGCTGTTTACCGGTGACTTTGATTTATAAGTAGTTTGTAAACAAATTTAAAACACAGCCCCGCAGCCGTTGCATTTTTTCGGCTGCGGGGCTATACTGTTTCCATATGCTTAACATATGTCAACTATTTACATATAGCAACAGAAAGGAGAACCTTTATGGAGGGACATATTGGTGACCAGCGCAGCAAAGCCGTGATGCGCTATCTTGACCGGCTGAAAAAGTCTGTGCGCCGCGGGGCGTCTTTAAGCCTTGCCAACGCCCCCAAGCTGCATCTTGGCATTCTGGAAGGGCTAAACCACGCCATTGAGGTGCGCGGCCAGGATGGTGCCGTGTATGTTTCGGACCTGGCGGAGATTTTCAAGCAGCCGCTGCCGGCGATTTCCCGCGGACTGCGCACACTGGAGCAGGATGGCCTGGCCCAGCGCCAGACCGATCCCAATGACCGCCGCCGCACTCTGGTGCGCATCACCCCAAAAGGGGAGGAATCCCGCCTGATCTGCGAAAGCCGTCTGAATGATTACATCACCGGCATTATGGATGACCTGGGCGAAGAATTTTGCCAGCAGTTTGCAAAGGATGCCGAAACCCTGCTGCAGGCCATTGAGCGCCAGAACGAAAAGCTGCTGGCCGAAAAGGAGAAGATGCCATGACAAAAATTTTCAAACATCTGGCCAAACACTGGGCGGCCTGCCTTGTTATTATTGCCCTGCTGTTGGTGCAGGCATACGGCGATTTGACCCTGCCGGACTACACCAGCAAAATTGTGGATACTGGCATCCAACAGTCCGGCATTGCGGACGCTGTGCCAGAAGTAGTGCGGGATTCCACCCTGCAGGTGCTGGAGCTGCTGATGACGGACGCGGACGCCGCCGCGGTGGAAGCCGCTTACACCCAGCCGGGCGGCACCGACAACGCACTCTCCTCCGCTACCAGCTTACAGAAAAAGCTCGCATCCCCCTATACGGTCCGCCTGCTGCGGGCCGATGCGGACCGGGATACGCTGGCGGAGGTATTTTCCACCCCGGATATTGTGCTCTATCTGGCTTCCGCTCAGGCAGCTGGGGAGGGCAACGCCCCGGATGCCGCCGCGCTGGATACCGTTACCGCCCAGTTTGCGGCCATGACCCAGATGCCCGGTTTCAGCCGGGATGCCGTACAGGCCCAGCTGGCCGCAGCCATGGGTCAGGCCGGCGAAAGTGAGCTGAGCGGGCTTTCAGCCCAGGCAGTGCTGCTGGTGGGGCTGGAATATCAGGCCCTTGGCATCAGCGATGCGGTACAGATGAACTACCTGATGCAGACCGGCGGCCGGATGCTGGGGCTGACCCTGTTGATGGTTGCCGCCGCGGTTCTGGTGGGGCTGCTTGCTTCCCGCGTGGCGGCTGCCATTGCGCGGGATCTGCGCCGCGGTGTGTTCCGCCGGGTGGTCAGCTTTTCTGCCTCTGAAACGGACAAGTTTTCCACCGCATCCCTCATCACCCGCACCACCAACGATGTACAGCAGATCCAAATGACCTGCGTAATTTTGCTGCGCATGGTGGCGTATGCCCCCATCCTTGGCATTGGCGGCATCATCCATGTGGCGCAGGCGGGTTCCAGCCTGACCTGGATCATTGTGCTGGCCGTCGCTTTGCTGCTGGCGCTGATTACGGTATTGATGCAGTTTGCCATGCCCAAGTTCAGGATCATGCAAAAGCTGGTGGACCGGCTGAACCTGGTATCCCGCGAGATTTTGACCGGCATTATGCCCATCCGCGCATTCAGCCGCGAACAGCACGAGGAAGCACGCTTTGACGCCGCCAACACCGACCTGATGCGCACCCAGCTGTTCACCAACCGGGTAATGGCCGCCATGATGCCCTTTATGACCCTGATTATGAACGGCACTTCCCTGCTGATCGTCTGGTTCGGCGGCAAACAGATTGATGCCGGCACCATGCAGGTGGGCAGCATGATCGCCTTTATCACCTACACGATGCAGATCGTGATGTCCTTCCTGATGCTGACGATGGTTGCCGTGATGCTGCCCCGTGCCGGCGTTGCCGCGGACCGCATTGACGAAGTGCTGACCACCGAGCCGGCCATCCATGACCCGGTGCCGGAAGCCATCCCCGCTGACCTCAATCAGCACCACTGGAACGGCGAAGTCGCGTTTCATCATGTCAACTTTACCTACCCCGGCTCCAGCGAGGACGCCCTGCACGATATTGATTTTGTCGCCAAACCCGGCCAGACCACGGCCATTATCGGCTCCACCGGCTGCGGCAAAACCAGTTTGCTGCATTTGATCACCCGTTTTTATGATGTGACCGGCGGCAGCGTGACGGTAGACGGCGTGGATGTGCGCCAGATGCCACAGAGCACCCTGCGCGGCCTTTTGGGTTATGTGCCGCAAAAGGGCGTACTGTTCAGCGGCACGATTGATTCCAACCTGAAATTCGGCGGCGAGAATATCACCGATGCCGATGTGCGCACCGCCGCCCGCATTGCCCAGGCGGAAGAGTTCATCTCCGCCAAGCCGGAGGGGTATGAAAGCCCCATTGCCCAGGGCGGCACCAACGTTTCCGGCGGGCAGAAGCAGCGGCTTTCCATCGCCCGCGCCATTGCCAAACACCCGAAGATCTACCTGTTTGATGACAGCTTCTCCGCGCTGGACTACAAGACTGATGTTGCCCTGCGCCGCGCGCTGAAAGCCGAAACCGGCGACGCCACCGTGATTATTGTGGCACAGCGCATTTCCACTGTGCTGCACGCCAACCAGATTTTGGTTCTGGAAGATGGCCGCATTGTGGGCAAGGGCACCCACGCCCAGCTGATGGAAAGCTGCCCGGCTTACCAGGAAATTGCCCGCAGCCAGCTGAGCAACAAAGAGCTGGACCTGAAAGGAGGGGAAGCCTGATGCCGCATCCCGGACGAATGACGACCCAAAAGGCAAAAGACTTTAAGGGCACCATGCGCAGCCTGCTGGCAGAGCTGGGGCACTACAAGTTCCGCCTGATTGCCGTGATTGTTTTTGCCGTTCTTTCCACGATTTTTAATATTGCAGGCCCCAAGGTGCTGGCCAAAGCCACCACTGCCCTGGCCACCGGCTGGGTGGCCAAGCTGCGGGGCACCGGCAGCATTGACTTTGGCTATATCGGTAAAATCCTGCTGATCCTGCTGGTCATGTATCTGGTTTCCGCTGCGTTCAGTTTCTGCCAGAGCTGGATCATGAGCGGGCTTTCGCAGAAGATGTGTTATGACTTCCGCCGCCAGATCAGCGAAAAGATCAACCGCCTGCCCCTTGCCTATTTTGAAAAGCGCACCGTGGGCGAGGTACTTTCCCGCATTACCAACGATGTGGACACCCTGGGCCAGAGCCTGAACCAGAGCATTACCCAGCTGATCACCAGCATTACCACCATGATCGGCGTGCTCATCATGATGCTGACCATCAGCCCCACGATGACGCTGATTGCCATTTTGATCCTGCCAGTCTCGATGGCGCTGGTGCTGTTGGTGGTCAGGTTCAGCCAGAAATATTTCCGTGCCCAGCAAAAAGTTCTGGGCTCCGTGAACGGCCAGGTGGAGGAAGTATATTCCGGCCACAATGTGGTCAAAGCGTTCAACCGCGAAGATGCCATTCTGAATGATTTTGACGAAGCCAACAACCGCCTGTTTGAATCCGCCTGGAAAAGCCAGTTCCTTTCCGGCCTGATGCAGCCCATCATGACCTTTGTGGGCAATCTGGGCTATGTAGCAGTGGCCGTTTCCGGCAGCATTTTTGCCGCGCGCGGCATCATCACCATTGGTGACATCCAGGCGTTCATCCAGTATGTGCGCAACTTCACCCAGCCCATCCAGCAGCTGGCCCAGGTCAGCAACATGCTGCAAAGTATGGCGGCGGCTTCGGAGCGCGTGTTTGAATTTTTGGGTGAGCCGGAAGAAGAACAGAACGCTGACCCCGCCCGCCGGGCAGACCCCGCCTGCATTGACGGCCAGGTCACCTTTGACCATGTCAAGTTTGGCTACACGCCGGAAAAGACTGTTATCCGGGATTTCAGCTGCGATGTAAAACCCGGCCAGAAAGTTGCCATTGTCGGCCCCACCGGCGCAGGCAAAACCACCATGGTCAAGCTGCTGATGCGCTTTTACGATGTCAACTCCGGCGCCATTACGCTGGACGGCCACAACGTAAAGGACTTTGACCGCAGCGCCCTGCGCGAAGGCTTTGGCATGGTATTGCAGGATACCTGGCTGTTCCAGGGCACCATTATGGAAAACATTCGCTATGGCCGCCTGGATGCTACCGATGAGGAAGTCATCGCCGCCGCCAAGGCCGCCTGTGCCGACCACTTTATCCGCACGCTGCCCGGCGGCTACCAGATGGAGTTGAACGAGGATGCTTCCAACGTGAGCCAGGGCCAGAAACAGCTGCTGACGATTGCCCGCGCCATTCTGGCAGACAACAAAATTTTGATTTTGGACGAAGCCACCAGCAGTGTGGACACCCGCACCGAACAGCGCATCCAGACCGCCATGGACAACCTGATGCGCGGCCGCACCAGCTTTGTGATTGCCCACCGGCTTTCCACCATCAAGGACGCCGACCTGATTTTAGTCATGCGGGATGGTGACATTGTGGAGCAGGGCACCCACGACGACCTGTTGGCCGCTGGCGGGTTCTACGCCGATTTGTACAACAGCCAGTTTGAAGATGTAAGCGCGTAATTTTTTCTCTGGGCAACACCACATAATTCCCGCCTTGCGGCTTAAGCACCGCTCC
>ENA-OPWY01000945-OPWY01000945.1-human-gut-metagenome-genome-assembly--contig:-NODE-945-length-13607-cov-2.379058_pt1 | contig 13607 bp, 8 predicted proteins | sample MGYA00241515_ERZ502022 | MGnify/ENA primary metagenome ERZ502022 (study PRJEB25962, sample SAMEA2043045) | human gut metagenome | biome: human gut; feature: human-associated habitat; material: faeces...
CAGCAACTGCATCAACTGGGGTATGCTGCCGTTCACGCTGGACGCAGGCACGCCATTCGACTATGCGCCGGGCGATCTGGTCTTCGTGCCGGACGTGCGGAAGCGGCTGGAGAAAGGCTGTGAGGATTTCCCCGCGGAGGTTCTGCGGCAGACCGGCGAAAAAGCAGAGCTTCTGCTGCACGTAAAGGGCCTGACGCCGGACGAGCGAGACATTCTGCTCGACGGCTGCCTGATGAATTACTACGCCAAGCGCGGATAAGAGAGAAGGGACCGATATGGAAAAAATTCAGATGAAAACGCCGCTCGTCGAGATGGACGGCGACGAAATGACGCGGGTGCTCTGGCGGATGATCAAGGACGAGCTAATCTGCCCGTTTGTCGACCTCAAGACCGAGTATTACGATCTCGGCCTGCTGCACCGCAACGAGACGCGCGATCAGGTCACGGTCGACGCGGCGCTGGCGACCAGAAAATACGGCGTGGCCGTCAAATGCGCGACGATCACGCCGAACGCGCAGCGAATGGCCGAATATCCGCAGCTGACCGAGATGTGGAAAAGCCCGAACGGGACCATCCGTTCCATTCTGGACGGCACGGTCTTCCGTGCGCCCATTCTGCTGGACACGATCAAGCCGGTCGTGCGCACATGGAAAAAGCCGATCACGATCGCCCGCCATGCCTACGGCGACGTGTATAAGTCCGTAAGCCTTGAGACGGACGAGCCCGGCGAATGCACCATGACCTTCAAGGGCGCATCCGGCAGGGAGCAGACCGTTCTCGTCCAGAAAACCGACGGCCCCGCCGTCTTCCAGGGCGAACACAATAAGGAAAGCAGCATCCGCTCGTTCGCGCGGGCCTGCTTCCAGTATGCCATTGATACGAAGCAGGATCTCTGGTTCTCCACCAAGGATACCATTGCCAAGGTCTATGACGGCGCGTTCAAGCGCATTTTTGAAGAAGAATACGAGAAGAGCTATAGGACGCAGTTCGAGGCGCTTGGCCTGCGGTATTTCTACACGCTGATCGACGACGCGGTCGCCCGCGTCATCCGCAGCGAGGGCGGCTTCATCTGGGCCTGCAAGAATTATGACGGCGACGTGATGAGCGATATGGTGTCCACAGCGTTCGGCTCGCTCGCCATGATGACCTCCGTGCTCGTCGCGCCGGACGGCACGACAGAATTTGAGGCCGCGCACGGCACGGTCACGAAGCATTATTACCGCTACCTCAAGGGCGAACAGACCTCGACCAACCCGATGGCGACGATCTTCGCGTGGACAGGCGCGCTGAAAAAGCGCGGCCAGCTGGATAAGCTTCCGGCGCTCGAAGCCTTCGCGGACAGGCTCGAACAGGCCAGCCTCGACACGATCCGCTCCGGCATCATGACCGGCGACCTCGCCGGCCTCGTCGAGGGCGAACGCCCCGCGCCGGTCACGAGCGAGGCATTTTTGAAGGCCATCCGCACACGGCTGGAAGCGTGAGACTGACCAACGAACAAAACTTTCCCAAAGGCTCCCATTGTCGTACAGCGTGCGGCAACGGGAGCCTTTCTGCGTACACTTTACTGCATAAAAGTTTTGCATGCTGACTAAAAATTTGTTAGGCGCGCTATATTTTTTTGTATTTTTTGCAGAAAGCGTATTTACAATCTCTTCACAAAATGATAGAATATCTTTAGTTTTTAACTGAGATTCCCTGTTTTTTCAATTCCGTTCAACGTTGGAGGGACAGGCTTTCCGCGAACTCGCCAAAACCGCCGCCGGAAAGCGGCGTTTCGCAAAACAGCGGAGCGAATTCCAAGACAGAAAGGATGACTTGCTTGGCAAACGCAATCGAACTGAGAAACATCACCAAGCGCTTCGGACAGGTCGTGGCAAACAAATCGATCAGTCTGGAGCTGCATAAGGGTGAGATCCTGTCCCTGCTGGGCGAAAACGGCAGCGGCAAGACCACGCTTATGAACATGCTCTCCGGCATCTACTATCCGGACGAGGGCCAGATCTTCGTCGATGGGAAGGAAGTGGAGATCCGCTCCCCGAAGGACGCGTTTGATCTGCACATCGGCATGATCCACCAGCATTTCAAGCTCGTCGACGTCTTTACGGCTGCCGAGAATATCATTCTCGGCCTGCCCGGCGACAAGGGCAAGATGGACAAAAACGCCGTTGCCAAGGCCGTCCGCGAGATCGCCGACCGCTATGGCTTCGACATTGACCCGAACCAGAAGATCTACGAGATGTCCGTCTCGCAGAAGCAGACCGTCGAGATCGTCAAGGTGCTCTACCGCGGCGCGGATATCCTGATCCTCGACGAGCCGACCGCCGTTCTGACCCCGCAGGAGACAGAAAAGCTCTTCACCGTCATGCGCAACATGAAAAAGGACGGCAAGGCGATCATCATCATCACGCACAAGCTGCATGAGGTGCTTGCCGTCTCCGACCGCGTGGCCGTTCTGCGCAAGGGCGAGTACATCGGCGATACTGACACTGCCACCGCTTCCCAGCAGTCGCTGACCGACATGATGGTCGGCCGGGCCGTTTCCCTGAACATTGACCGTCCGCTGAACGAGAACCAGACCGAGCGCCTGAAGGTCGAGCACCTGACCGTCAAGAACAAGGAAGGCGTCAAGATGCTCGACGACGTGACCTTCACCGCCATGGGCGGCGAGATCCTCGGCATCGCGGGCATCGCAGGCTCCGGCCAGAAGGAGCTGCTTGAGTCCATTTCCGGCCTGCAGAAGCTGGAGGCCGGCAGCAAAATTACATACATCGAGCCGGACGGAACCGAATGTCTGCTCAACGGCATGGACCCGCTCGATATCATCCGCAAGGGCCTGCTGCTGTCCTTCGTCCCGGAGGACCGGTTCGGCATGGGCCTCGTCGGCGGCATGAACATCATTCAGAACATCATGCTCCGCACCTACCGGCGCGGCAAGGGCCCGCTGACCGACCGCAAGTTCCCGCGCGACCTGTCGCAGAAGATCGTGGACGATCTTGAGGTCGTCACCCCGGATATCAATCGCACGCCCATCCGCCGTCTTTCCGGCGGCAACGTGCAGAAGGTGCTCGTCGGCCGCGAGATCGCGCAGAACCCGGCTGTTCTCATGACGGCCTACGCCGTGCGCGGTCTGGACATCAACACGTCCTACGTCATCTACAATCTGCTGACCGAGCAGAAGATGAAGGGCGTCAGTGTCATCTATGTCGGCGAGGATCTGGACGTTCTGCTGGAGCTGTGCGACCGCATTCTCGTTCTGTGCGGCGGCAAGGTTTCCGGCATCGTCGACGGCCGCAAGACCACGAAGGACGCCGTCGGCTTGATGATGACGAAGATCGGAGGTTAATAGAGTATGCATATCTCCAAACGAGACACAATTTCCCTCAGCAAGGCCTGGTCGATCCGCGCCATCGCCATTCTGCTGGCTCTGATCGTCGACGGCATCATTATCTATGCCATCGTCAAGATGAACCCCCTGAAGGTTTACGTTTCCCTCGCCTCCGGCGCGTTCGGCACGAGCAAGCGTATGTGGTTCACCATCCGTGACTGCATGATCCTGACCTGTATCGCCATCGGTCTGGCGCCCGCGTTCAAGATGCGCTTCTGGAACGTCGGCGCGGAGGGCCAGATGCTCGTCGGCGGCATTGCCACCGCGTTCTGGATGATCAACTTCGCAGGCAAGATGAACATCGTGATGCTTTTCCTGTGCATGGCCATCAGCGCCATCGTCGCGGGCGGCATCTGGGGCCTCATCCCCGGCTTCTTCAAGGCCAAGTGGAACACGAACGAAACGCTGTTCACGCTGATGATGAACTACATCGCCATTCAGCTCACGTCGTTCGCCGTCTCCAAGTGGGAGAACCCTCCAGGATCGAACTCCATCGGCACCATCAACTCCAAGGGCGATGTCAAGTACGTCGGCTGGATCGGCAATATGTTCTCCGACGGCTATAACAAGGACTTCATGTGGACGGTCATCATCGTGCTCGTCCTCGCGGCGCTCGTGTACCTCTATCTGAAATACACCAAGCACGGCTATGAGATCGCCGTCGTCGGCGACTCGGAGAATACCGCACGCTACGCCGGTATCCGCGTCCCGCGCATCTATGTGCGCACGATGGCCCTGTCCGGCGCGCTGTGCGGCTTCGCAGGCTTCCTCGCCGTCTCCGCCGTCAGCCATACCCTCTCCACCTCGACTGCCGGCGGCCGCGGCTTCACCGCGATCATCGTCGCGTGGCTCGCGAAAATGAACCCGTTCGTCATGATCCTGATCTCGGCGCTGCTGTCGTTCCTCGACAAGGGCGCGGTGCAGATCGCTTCCGACTTCGGCCTGAACGAATACGTCTCGAAGATCATCTCCGGCGTCATTCTGTTCTTCATCCTCGGCAGCGAGTTCTTCATCAACTATCAGGTCAAGACCGGCGCGAAGCACAAGTAAGGAGGAGCTGAATATGTTAGATTTTTTGCTGAAATTCCCTGACCTTCTGCACTCTGCCATCGTGTTCGGCACGGTTATCATGTTCGGCGCGCTCGGCGAGATCATCACGGAGAAATCCGGCAACCTCAACCTCGGCGTTCCCGGTATCATGTATTTCGGCGGCATCGCCGGTCTGACGTCCACGTTCATGTATGAAAACGTCTACTGCGTCAACGCAGGGATCGAGCCGAGCGCGGCGCTGTGCGTCATTATGTGTCTCGTCGCGTCGTTCCTCGCCTCCGCGCTGGGCGGCCTCATCTACAGCTTCCTGACCATTACCCTGCGCACGAACCAGAACGTCACCGGCCTGACCCTGACGATCCTCGGCTCCGGCGTCGGCAACTTCTTCGGCGGGAGCCTCAACAAGCTCGCTGGCGGCGTCGGCCAGGTCTCCGTCGCCGTGACCTCGCAGGCATTCCGCAACTACTCGCTTTCCCTCGTCAATTTCTTTGACGGCTTCACCGGCAGGCTCCGTCTGGGCACGCTCCTGTTCTCCTACGGCTTTTTGACCTATGTGGCGATCATCCTCGCCGTTGCGATCTGGTTCTTCCTGTCGAAGACCCGCACGGGCCTGAGCCTGCGCGCCATCGGCGAAAATACCGCCACGGCTGACGCTGCCGGTATCAACGTCACAAAGTACAAGTACCTTGCCACCTGCATCGGCGCCGGTATCTCCGGCCTCGGCGGCACGTACTACGTCATGAACTACATCAAGGGCACATGGGAGAACCAGGGCACGATCGAAGCCCTCGGCTGGCTGGCCGTCGCGCTGGTCATCTTCGCAACGTGGAAATCTCTGCGCGCGATCTGGGGTTCGTATCTGTTCGGCGTTCTCTACTGGGCGTATAACTACATCCCCGGCCTGTCCAGAAGCACGCTGGAGCTGTTCAAGATGCTCCCCTACGTGGTCACGATCCTTGTCCTGCTCATGGTCTCCATGCGCAAAAAGAAGGAGGATCAGCCGCCTCAGTCCCTCGGCATCCCGTACTTCCGCGAAGAACGGTAACCGCACCGCACAACACGCCCTGCGAGGCTTCTCGCAGGGCGTGTTCAGCATATCAGATTGCTTCCCTTAGAAGAGGAGCCTTGGATGCTGCTTTCGGCTTTCGAAAAGTCAAGGAATGTTCACAAATCGTTCCTTGACTTTTCATATTTTTCGTGTATGATTTAATTCAATATTGAACAGTTCGATATTGGAGGTCTTAACTCATGCCGGAACCCCTTCTGACCGCGTCTGCCATGTTTGCCAATGCTGCACGCTTTTCTGACGCCTATCACGCCGCGCTTTCGCCGCTGTGCGCGGAAACCGGTCTGCCGCCTGCGGCGGCGGATATTCTGCTGTTTCTGGCGAATAATCCCGGCTGCGAGACGGCGGGCGCGATCTGCCGGATGCGCGGACTGAAGCCCGCGATCGTGTCGTTTCATATTGACCGGCTTGTGGGCGAGGGCTTTCTGCAGCGGCAGCCTGTCCCCGGCGACCGGCGCAAGACGGCGCTCGTGCTGACCGAAAAGGCAGCGCCCGTCATCGAGCAGGGCCGCAGGCTGCAAAAGTCGTTCGCCGACCGGCTCACCGAGGGCCTGCGTGCGGAGGACTTAGCGCACTTCCGCCGCTGCGTGGCCGCCTTTGAACGCAATATCGAACGGATCCGCATGGAAAATCCCAAAGGAACGGAGATGTAACCCCCCATGATCAAACTTCTCAAGCGTATGCGAAAGCGCGAGGCGCTGATGGCGCTTTTGTGCGCAGTTCTCGTCGTGGCGCAGGTCTATTTCGACCTGAAGCTGCCGGATTACATGACCCGGCTCACCACGCTCATCAAAACCCCCGGCAGCGTCACAGCGGATATTTTATCCGTCGGCGGCGAGATGCTCCTGTGTACGCTGGCCAGCGCCGTTCTGGCTGTCGGCTGCGGCTATCTCGCGGCAAAGACGGCCTCCGGCTTCAGCTTTTCCGTCCGCGCCGACCTGTTCCACCATGTCATGGACGCGGGCAGCGAGGAAATGCAGTCCTTTTCTGTCCCCAGCCTCATCACCAGAACGACCAACGATATTACCCAGATTCAGATGATCGTCGCCATGGGCCTGCAGATGCTCATGAAGGCCCCGATCATGGCCGTCTGGGCCATCATCAAGATCCTCGGCAAAAGCTGGACGCTCTCGGCGGTAACGGGCGGCTTCGTTGTGGCAATCGTTGTGATGGTGCTGCTGATCATGTCCAGCTGCCTGCCCCGGTTCCGTCAGGTGCAGAAAAAGACCGACCAGATCAACCGCGTCGCGCGGGAAAATCTGACCGGCATCAACGTCGTCCATGCCTTCGGCGCGGAGGACTATCAGAACCGGAAATTCGACGGCCCCAGCCGCGAGATGATGAACCTGCAGCTGAAAACCCAGCGGCTGTTCGCCCTGCTCCAGCCGATGCTCGGCTTCGGCATGAACGGGCTGGCGCTCGCCGTCTACTGGGTCGGCGCGGCGCTGGTTGAGTCGATCGCGCTGACAGATCCCGCCGCACGGCTGACGATGTTCACAAACGTGCTGGTGTTCAGCACCTACGCGACCTATGTTGTGATGTCCTTTATGATGCTCGTGATGATCTTCATGCTCGTGCCGCAGGCGCAGGTCTCGGCAGAGCGCATCAACGAGGTGCTGGACACAAAGCCGCACGTCGTCCCCGGCGCGAAGACAGAGGGCAGCGGGACCGGCACGGTCGAGTTCCGCGATGTCTCCTTCCGCTATCCGGGCGCGGCTGCGGATGAGCTGGAGCATATCAGCTTCAAGGTAGAAAAGGGCCAGACGCTGGCCATCATCGGCGCGACCGGCAGCGGCAAGACGACGCTGGCCTCCCTCATTCCGCGCTTTTACGACGCGACGGCTGGCACTGTCCTTGTAGACGGGCTGGACGTGCGCGAGTATACGTTCGACGCGCTTTACAACAAGCTCGGCTATGTGACGCAGAAGGCCGTTCTGTTCTCCGGCACGGTTGAAGACAATGTCTTTTTCGGGCAGAGCGCAGCAGAAAAGACGGACGCGTCGCTGCAAGCCGCGCTTTCCCTGTCGCAGGCAGCGGAATTCGTGGACAAATACCCCGAAAAGGCCGCACATCCCATCGCCCAGCTTGGCCGGAACGTCTCCGGCGGGCAGAAGCAGCGGCTTTCCATCGCGCGTGCGCTGGCAAGAACGCCGGAAATTCTGATTTTCGACGATTCGTTCTCCGCGCTGGACTATAAGACCGACGCGGTGCTGCGCGAGGGGCTTGCGAAGGAGCTTCCCGGCACGACGAAGATCATCGTCGCCCAGCGCATCAGCACCATCCGTAATGCCGATCAGATCCTCGTGCTCGACCGCGGCGAGATTGCCGGACTCGGCACGCATGACGCACTGATGGCGTCCTGTACGGTCTACCGCGAGATCGCCATGTCGCAGCTGAGTGAGGAAGAGCTCAAGAAAGGAGGCGCATCCAAATGAGGCCCAATATGCGTCCAACAGAAAAAACGGATCCCAAAGGCGCTCTGAACGACCTGAGCGCGTATATGCGCAGGAGCCTCGGCGTCGTCATTCTGGCGCTCGTGCTGGCGGCGCTCAGCGCCGTGCTGACCATCATCGGCCCGGATCAGGTCGGTAAGATCGCGACCATCATGTCCGACGGCCTGCTCGGCGGCATTGATCTTGCAGCCATTGCAAGAGTCGGCATACTGCTTGCCGTCATTTACGGCCTGAGCGCGCTCTTTGGCTTCATCCAGCACTATATCATGGCGAGCGTCACGCTCAAAATGTCCTACCGTATGCGCGCGGAGCTGTCCGAAAAGATCAACCGGGTGCCGCAGAAATACTTCAACTTTCATGCACAGGGCGATATTCTCAGCCGCATCACCAACGATGTCTCCACGCTCCAGCAGGGACTGACCAACAGCCTGCCGACGATCATCTCCGCCGCGACGCAGTTTGCCGGCTGCCTCATCATGATGTTCGTGACCGAGTGGCGGCTGGCGCTTGCCGCGCTGGGCATTACGCTCGTCGGGCTGCTGCTCGTCGTGCTCATCATGTCCCGTTCGCAGAAATACTTTACCGCCCGGCAGGAAAGCCTCGGCAAACTGAACGGCTATGTCGAGGAAATGTATTCCGGCCACGAGGTCGTGCGCATTTCCCGCGCGGCAGAGCCTGTCGGCAAGACCTTTGACACGCTGAACGACGCTGTTTACGACGCGAACTGGCGTTCGCAGTTCCTGTCCGGCGTCATGCAGCCGCTCATGAATGTCATCGGCAACCTGTCCTATGTCGCCGTGTGCGTGCTCGGCTCGATCCTCGCGATCCAGGGCATCATCGATATCGGCGTGATCGTCTCGTTCATCCTGTATGTGCGCCTGTTCACCTCTCCCCTCACCCAGATCGCGCAGGGCATGACGAACCTGCAGACAGCCTCCGCCTCCGCGCACCGCATCTTTGACTTCCTCGGCAGCGAGGAACTGCCCGATGAATCGGAAAAACCGGAGCTGCCCCGCCCCGTGCGCGGCGAGGTCGACTTTGAGCACATCCGCTTCAGCTACCCGGATTCACCGGATAAGATCATCATCAAGGACTTCTCCGCCCACGTCGCCCCCGGCCAGAAGGTCGCCATCGTCGGCCCGACCGGCGCTGGCAAGACGACCATGGTCAACCTGCTCATGCGGTTCTATGAGATCTCCGACGGCTGCATCAGAATTGACGGTGTGCCGTCATCTGAGCTCAGCCGCGAGGACGTACACAAGCTGTTCGGCATGGTCCTGCAGGACACATGGCTGTTTGAGGGCACAGTCCGGGAAAATCTTGTCTACAATCTGTCGGACGTGACCGATGAACAATTAAATCGCGTCTGCCGCGCCTGCGGGCTGGATAAATTCGTCCGTTCGCTGCCGGACGGCTTCGACACTGTCCTGTCCGAGAGCACCAGCATTTCCGCCGGGCAGAAGCAGCTGCTGACCATCGCCCGCGCCATGCTCCAGAACGCGCCCATGCTCATCCTCGACGAGGCGACCAGCTCTGTCGACACGCGCACGGAGCTGCTCATCCAGCGCGCCATGGATAAGCTGACGGAAAACCGCACCAGCTTCGTTATCGCCCACCGTCTGTCGACGATCAAAAACGCCGACCTCATCCTCGTCATGAAGGACGGCGACATCATCGAAAGCGGCACGCACGAAACACTCATGCAGCGAAACGGCTTCTACGCCGCCCTCTACAACAGCCAGTTCGAACAGGCATCATAACGCGCTCCATAAAAAACTCTGCCCGCAGCTTCAACGGTCTGCGGGCAGAGTTTTTAATGATAGAATTTTTCCTCGATTTTGACCACAACGCCGTTTTTCAAAGTAAGCGTATACGGCTGGACGAGCAGCCCTTCGTTTTCCTGCACGGCGGCGGCAAAGTCCCGCCATGTTTTGAACGTATACAGCCGGTCCTCGCCTGCGCCATATTCCTGCTCGATATCGTAGATCGTGACGGATGCGTTCGGGTCGACTTTATAGGTGTAAAGTTCGCCGGAATCGACCCGGTAATATCCATAATAATAATTCTGCGGTGGAATATTCAGTGCCTTGAGCGTTTGCAGATCCTCTTCGAGAGAGGCATTCAGCAGCGTAATATGCTCGGCCGTGATGGAATCCCCGGTCACGCTCTGCAGAACTGCGTTCCGGCGCGTGCTGACCTCCGTGATCTGCGAGGTCTGGAGCGAATAGGAGAGCATCAATATGACGTCCGCCCGCGTCAGCGTGACGATCAATGATTGCCGGTCTTCCGATAAGTCCTTCGTCCAGATGGTATCTGCGTCCAGATACCGCAGGTCGGCGTTTGCAGCGCTGAAATAGTCAACAAACGCGGAATAATAGCGCGGCCACTGGGAAACATCGCCCGGCAGGTCGCTCATTTTGCTGTCCTCGATCTGGAATTTCCGAACGATATCCTCATATTCCGCCGTCATGTCCTGCGCCCAGTGTGCATAGTCCAGCTTTTCGTGGACGCGCGACCAAATCGTATCATCCTGAAGAACAGCCTCCGCAGTCTCGCCGCTTGACGGGGCAAGGGAGGCAATCACCTCCAAATACTGCTGGAGCAGATTCATGTCTGCTGGAAACCAGTCTCCGGACGCTTCCGGCAATCCCCACGCGCCGTCCGCATTCTGCACGGCAAGCGGGCCGCAGAAATCGCGGATCCAGTCACTCAAACTCCCGCTCGGGTACTCCGCAAATCCTGTGCAGACATTGCCCGGCGCATCCAGCTCGAATCTCGCCACTGTCGTTGCGCCGCCTCCGTTCCACTCCCAGTCGGGGCCGGTGTAGTCATAGTAAAAATCGTAATGCAGGTCGCATATGACGACGGTTTTCCCGTTTTCCTCAAACGAACCATACTCGCGCAGGCTCGGCAGCACGATATCATTGTCGCTGCGCGGATACCGCTGCGCGACTGCCGCGTCAAAGAGCACCGCCTCCCGCCCGGTCAGGCCGAACATGGAAGAGGCCGGGATGGGGAGCGTACTCTGCGGCTCAGTCGTCGGAACCTGTTCCTCCTGCACGGTCGATTGCTCCGGCGAAGCAAGCGTAAAGGAATGAATGTACCAGTTTTCGCCGTCCTTCACCAGCTTCAGAACAGCCTTGCCGGAAAGAGATCCCGCCGTGCTGCCGTACAGCAGCGCAGTATCTCCGTCAGGCTCGATCTCGCCGCTGGTGCAGCGGAAATAGCCGGGGCTGTAGTCGCTGGTGGTGGTATAAAACGCGTCCGTATCTTCGAGGTAGGTATAGCCGGAAAACGGCGTCTGCATATCCGTCAGGTCGGCAAGGCCGATGCCCGCGAAGCGCTTCAGGACGCCTTCGACCGCAGACGCAGGATACCGGTGGATGGGCAGCGGGAAATCCTCCACGCTGTCGACGCGGAATTCCCATTTGGCGTTCAGCTGGGCAAATTCCTCCTCCGAAATATCCTCCTCGCCGCATTCTCCGAAGTAAGAAAGGAAATTGTTCAGATTCAGATCACGTACATCGTCATAGGTCGAGGTGAAGAAGCCGTTGACCGCGAAATGACCGAGCGTATCATCGGTCGACAGCTCATAGTCGGCAAAGATCGCGTTGACCGCGTCGATCTGTGCCTGCGTCAGCGGCATCGCGGTTTTCAGCGGCTCCTGCTGCACGGGTTCTGTTTCCTCTGGCAGCGTGATCTCTCCCGATTTCTGCCGCGTCAGCTCCGTAATCGAGCACCCAGCGGCAGACACGATGAGCAGCAGCGCCAGAATGACACACAGAACGCTTGTGCGCTGCTTTTTCGTTAGGAACAAAATGCGCTCCCTGACCGGCGGCCCGGCGAGGCTCAGGGCCGCGGCCTTACGCGGGGCCTGCGCCAGAATCGCCCGTGCATAGACAAGGCGCTGCGCGTCCGAAAGCCCGGCGGCGACAGCCTCGTCGCACGCCAGCTCCGCGTCGCGCTTGGAACAAATCGCAGCCAGCCAGATGAACGGGTTCCACCAATAGACAATCACCGCCGCCGTCCGGCAGAGCGACCACAGGAAATCCAGATGCCGCAGATGCGTCAGCTCGTGCCGTAAAATCAATTCTGTTTCAGGCGTTTGCAGCACGTCCTCCGTCAGATACACCGCCGGAACCAGCCCGGTCAGACACGGCGATTTGACCGTGCTGGAACTGTAAATACGCGTCCTGCCGTGTCTGCCAAGAAAACGCCGGCTCTTGTGAAGCCGAACTGTGAAGACCAGCCACGTGCCCAATAACCAAGATCCGAGCAGCGCACTGCCGCCCGCCCAAATGATCTGAAAGATCTGCGTCGCCGTCAGCGGCTTTGCCGCCGGCTTCGCAGCCTCCTGCGCCGGGGAGACTGGCTGCTGCACAGGTGTCTGCGGCTGCGTCACAGCCTGCGCAGGCTGCTGCGCCGGGAGAGGCTGCGCGGGCAGCTCCACGCGCTGCACCGGCGCGGCCGCTTCCTCTGCCGGAAGCACCGGCAGCGAAACCAGCGTCCCCGGCAGACACAGCTTCACCAGCACCACCAGCCAGAGCGTATAGACCATCCGCTTCGGCACGCGGTTTTTGAAAATTGCCCGCACCAGAAGGACGGCCAGAATCAGCGCTGAAACGGTCAATACTTCTCTCAGCATAAGAAATCCTCCTGTCTTTCCATCTAAGCTACGGCAGCAGCAGCTCTGCGACCGGCAGCAGCTCTTCTGTGCCATCTTCGCGCAGGACGCGCAGGACATCGTCTTCTGACGCCGCGTGCGTCTCATCACTGTCACCAAAGGAAAGCTTCGCAAAGCGCTCGCTGCAAAGCTTTCCGTCCCAATCCACGAGCCAATACCCCTCCGGCATCGGCTGGCCGTCCTCGTCATAGCACGGATATGCCGCACGTTCACCGTAACATACCGCGATGCCGATATAGCCATCGTCAAATACGCTGTAATCGATCCAATGGAAGCGCGCACAAAGCGTGCTCCCGTTCTCGTCCGTTAGCCGGCACCGGCCCATGACCGGCCCCTGCGATACGCCGCCTTCATAGAGCAGGAAGCGATCCGGGAATGGGATCTCCACACGCTCATAGACCGGTGCGATCACCTCTGCTCCGTCTGCGGTCACAATGCCATAGCACGGTTCACAGCTGTCCCAGCGGGTAACGCGCAGACGATAGCCGAAATGGTCTTCCTCCAAAGTTTTCGGCTCGTCCACTTCGCTGAGGTAAAAGCTTCCGTCTCCGGCGCTGACGGTATAGCGGTAGCCGGTGCCGTTTCGGATGCAGTAGACCTCACCCTCCGGCGTGCCCATATAGTCGATGCAGGCGTCAAACGGCTCGTCAGAAAGAAGCGTGCCGTCCTTCAGCCGAATCCAGATCTTCGTGTCAGGGACTTCTCCGATGTGCCGTGTGCCGTCGGCCTCCCGCACCAGCCCCATGCAGCTGCCGTCCGTCCGATAGAGCGTTTCATACGGTGCCCAGCTCCATGTTTTTGCATCGTCATATTGGCCAACGCCCGAAGCGTCCTTTGCTTCTTCCTGCGCGGCAGTCTTCCACCAATCCGCACCGTCTTCCTCACCGTAGATTTTCCGAAATTCCTGTGAACGAGGCTCCTGCGTCGAGTCATTATAGGAGGACTGCGAATCCTGCGATTCGGCTTCCC
>ENA-OPWY01000949-OPWY01000949.1-human-gut-metagenome-genome-assembly--contig:-NODE-949-length-13517-cov-2.266082_pt1 | contig 13517 bp, 13 predicted proteins | sample MGYA00241515_ERZ502022 | MGnify/ENA primary metagenome ERZ502022 (study PRJEB25962, sample SAMEA2043045) | human gut metagenome | biome: human gut; feature: human-associated habitat; material: faeces...
GATGCTGGCGCGCGGCGAGCTGCACTGCATCGGCGCGACGACGCTGGACGAATACCGCCAGTATATCGAAAAGGACCCCGCGCTTGAGCGCCGGTTCCAGACCGTTCTGGTGCAGGAGCCGACGGTGGAGGATACCATTGCCATCCTGCGTGGTCTGGAGTCCCGGTACGAGGTCTTCCACGGCGTCAAGATCACGGACAACGCGATCATCGCCGCCGCGACGCTCAGTAACCGCTATATTACCGACCGCTTCCTGCCCGACAAGGCTATCGACCTCATTGACGAGGCCTGCGCCATGATCCGCACGGAAATGGACTCCATGCCGACCGAGCTGGACGTCATCAACCGCAAGATCATCCAGATGCAGATTGAGGAAGCAGCGCTCAAAAACGAGGACGACGAGCTTTCCAAGGCGCGGCTGACGGAACTGCAAAAGGAACTGGCCGAACAGCGCGAAACGTTCAACTCCATGAAAGCCAAATGGGAAAACGAGAAGAACGCCATCGGCCGCGTGCAGCAGCTGCGCGAACGCATCGAGCAGATCAACCGCGATATTGAATCTGCCGAGCAGAGCTATGACCTTGAAAAGGCCGCGAAGCTGAAGTACGGCGATCTGCCCGAAGCGAAAAAGCAGCTGGAGCAGGAGGAACGGCTGGCGCAGAGCGGCAAGGAGACGAGCCTGCTCCGCAACAAGGTCACGGAGGAGGAAATTGCCAAGATCATCGAGCGCTGGACAGGCATCCCGACCGCAAGACTGATGGAGGGGGAGCGCGACAAGCTGCTGCATCTCGAAGATACGCTGCACAAGCGTGTTGTCGGCCAGGATGAGGCCGTGCGCGTCGTCTCCGAGGCCATCCAGAGAAGCAGAGCAGGCATTCAGGACCCGAACCGGCCCCTCGGCTCGTTCCTGTTCCTTGGCCCTACCGGCGTTGGCAAGACAGAACTGGCCAAGACGCTGGCAGAGGCGCTGTTTGACGATGAAAAGAATCTGGTGCGCATCGATATGTCGGAGTATATGGAGAAATTCTCCGTGTCGCGTCTGATCGGTGCGCCTCCCGGATATGTGGGCTATGAAGAGGGCGGCCAGCTGACCGAAGCCGTGCGCCGCAGACCGTATTCCGTCATTCTGTTTGACGAGATCGAAAAGGCGCACCCGGACGTGTTCAATATCCTGCTGCAGGTCCTCGACGACGGCCGCATCACCGACTCGCAAGGCAGAACCGTGGACTTCAAGAACACCATCATCATCCTGACCTCGAATCTCGGTTCGCAGGCCATTCTGGACGGCATCACGCCGGAGGGTGAAATCTCCGAAGCTGCGAAGAACGAGGTGCAGGCGCTCCTGCGCCGCAGCTTCCGCCCGGAGTTCCTCAACCGGCTGGATGAGATCGTCTTCTATAAGCCCCTGTCGAAGGAGAATATCACTGGCATTATCGATCTGCAGATCGCGGCGCTCAACAAGCGCCTTGCCGACAAGCAGCTCAAGTGCGAGCTGACCCCGGCGGCAAAGAGCTTTGTCATCGACGCGGCCTATGACCCGCAGTTCGGCGCAAGACCGCTGCGCCGCTACCTGCAGCACACGGTCGAGACGCTTCTTGCGCAGCGCATCCTGCGCGGCGACGTGCTCCCCGGTCAGACGCTTGTCTGCGACGAGCAGAACGGCGAGCTGGTCATCAGCGCGAAATAAAATACAAACGCCCTGCCGCAGCTCTCTGCGGCAGGGCATGAAAAACTCCGGGCCTTTCAGGCCCGGAGTTTTTTACGGTAAGACGCATGGCAGGACTGCACACCCTTCTCCGAATGGATGCTACACCCGTTACCCGGACAGCCAGCTCCGAAACGGCAACCTTGCGGCACACAGGGTAGACTGCTTAGTGCTGCTTGGTTCCCCACCTGACACGGTTCACAGAGCCCTATTGCGCAAGACCAGATCTTCAACACCGCTTATCCGGGTCAGACGACACAGCATACACCCTCGGTCGGGAATTCCTCCCCGCTGTAGCGGATTGCGGGTAACAGGGCACCGCTATCTCCCCAAGTAGTGCAGCCTTGCCATACGTCTCGCCGTTTTGCGTTCAGTCAAGCTTGCTCTCGACAAAATCGACCAGCTCACCGACGGTCGCGATCTTTTCCTCCAGCTCCAGATCGACGCCGAGCTGCTCTTCCAGATCCATGACCATCTCGACGGTATCCAGCGAATCGACGCCGAGGCTTTCGAACGTGGTGTCGCGGGTGATCTCGTCTGCCGGAATATCGAGCTGCGAGGCAAGATACGCCTGAATCTTCTCAAACATCTTGAATTCCTCCGTTGTTACGGTTTCAAATTGCATAAGACTATGATACGAATATTTTTTCGGTTGTCAAGCATAAAAGTGTAAATATTCTGTATTTTCGAAATTCTTTCATGGCAGGTCCTGCCTTCTTAGTTCAAAAAGTCGCGCAGCTTCTTGCTTCTGGACGGATGGCGCAGCTTGCGCAGGGCCTTGGACTCGATCTGGCGGATGCGTTCGCGCGTGACGTCGAACTCCTTGCCGACCTCCTCGAGCGTGTGCGGCTTGCCGTCGGTCAGACCGAAGCGCATCCGCAGCACCTGCTCCTCGCGCGGGGTCAGCGTGGACAGGACCTCCTCAAGCTGCTCACGCAGCAGCGTGTAGGACGCCTCCTCCGACGGCTGCGAGGCCTCGTCGTCCTGAATGAAGTCGCCCAGATGGCTGTCCTCCTCCTCACCGATCGGCGTTTCGAGGGAAACCGGCTCCTGCGCAATCTTTAAGACCTCTTCGACCTTGCTTTCCTCGATATGCAGTTCGTCCGCGATCTCCTTCGTCGTCGGCTCACGGCCCAGCTTCTGCACCATGGAGTGCGACGTGCGCAGCACACGGTTGATCGTCTCGACCATGTGCACCGGAATGCGGATCGTACGCGCCTGGTCGGCGATGGCGCGGGTGATGGACTGCCGGATCCACCAGGTCGCATAGGTGGAGAATTTATAGCCCTTCGTATAGTCAAATTTTTCAACAGCCTTCATCAGGCCCAGATTGCCCTCCTGGATGAGATCGAGCAGCTGCATGCCCCGGCCCACGTAGCGCTTTGCGATCGACACGACGAGACGCAGATTGGCCTCAGACATACGCTTGCGTGCGTCCTCGTCGCCCTCGGCCATTTTTTTCGCGATCTCCTGCTCCTCCTCAGGCGTCAGGAGCTTGATGCGGCCGATCTCCTTGAGGTACATCCGCACAGGGTCGTCCAGCTTGGCGTTTTCCACGTCCTCGGGCAGCGCCTCTGGCTCGTCCAGATCCGCGGGCAGGCCCTCGTCCTCGATGGCCTGCATTTCACTGAGCGTGGGGTTGTCCATATCAGCTGTGCCGATGAGGTCCAGCACGTCGGAGACGTCGATCTCGATGCCGGCCTGCTCAAGAATGTCATAGAAGCGCTCGGTCTGGTCCTGCGTGGCGTCCACGTCGTCGAGCGTTTCAACCAGATGCTTGGAGGAAACCTTTCCGGTCTTTTTCGCCTCGGTAATCAGCGCTTCGAGCTTTTGGCGGTTTTCTGCCGTGAGATCCATCTTCTGCAGAAGTTCCAATTCTTTTCCCATTGCTTACCCTCCATACTGTTTTGTTGATTTCATCTGTTCGGCCAGCAGCCGCAGATTTTCCTCCGAGCGCGTCAGGCTCCGACCCTCATATTCTTCCTGGATCACGCGCAGATAATCCGCGAACGCTTCATCAGAAACGGGAGCGGTGTCCCGGCTCATCACATAGGACAGGTGCGCCATTTCCTCCGGCGTGAGATCCGGCCCCAGCGCGGCAAGCGAAACGGGCCGCCCGGACTGTACGCGCTGGCGCAGGTCGGCCAGCACCCGGCCGAACAGGTCGACCGAAAACGCCTCCGCCGGGAGCTTCACGTTCGCGATCAGCTCCGGCTCACGCAGGAGCGTGCAGATCAGGCCCTCCTCGGCGGTCGCGGAACGGAGATTGTCATAGCGGATGGCGCGGGTCTTCGGCGCACGCTGGCGCGCGATGTCCAGCTCCTGCGCCTCCTGCTTTTTCTGCTCGATGGCGCGGGCCTTGCGGTAGGCCTTTTTGATTTCCAGCTGCATGGCCTCCGGCGTGATGCCGGCGGCCTCTGCCGCGCGCCGTCCGTAGACCTCGCGCTGTACCGCGTTCGGGAATGTGGCGATGAGCGCGGCGGCCTGATTCAGAAATTCTACGCGCTGATCGTCGAGCGTCAGGTCGTATTTGCGCTTGAGGCTGTCCAGCCGGTACTCCGCCTGATTCTGGCAGGCATCCAGCAGCACCTCGAAGCGCTGCGCGCCGTATTTTTTCAAAAACTCATCCGGGTCCTTCGCGCCCTGCATCCGCAGGACGCGCACCTGAATGCCGGTCTTTTCGAGCATGGGGATGGCGCGGCGCGTGGCGTTCTGCCCGGCCTCGTCGCCGTCGTAGGTCAGAATGACCTGATTGGTGTACTTGGCGAGGATATTCGCGTGCTCCTCCGTCAGAGACGTGCCGAGCGACGCGACGGCGCAGTCGAACCCGTACTGGTGCAGCGCGATGGCGTCCATATAGCCCTCGGTCAGAATGATGCGGCCCTGCTTGCTCTTACGGGCGATGTTGAGCGCGAATAAATTCTTGCGCTTGTTGAAGATGATCGTCTCGGGCGAGTTCAGGTATTTCGGCGTGGAATCGTCCATCACGCGGCCGCCGAAGCCGATGATATTGTTCCGGATGTCGATGATGGGGAACATGAGCCGGTTGCGGAACCGGTCGTACACGCCGCCGTTTTTGCCCCGCAGGGAAAGCCCCGCGTCGACCAGCTCGTCGAGCTTATAGCCCTTTTCCTTCATCGCGTCCGTAAGCTCCGCCCACGCATTCGGGCTGAAGCCGAGACCAAAGCGCTTGACCGTCTCCATGCTGAGCGCGCGCTTTTGTATGTACGCCTGCGCCTCGGTTCCGACGGGGGAGAACAGCTGCTGGCGGAAGAACCGCGCCGCGTCCTTGCACAGCGCCCAGAGGCGCTCCTGCTTCTGGTACTGCGAGCGATAATTCTCGTCCTCCGGGACCTCAAGCCCCGCACGCTTTGCAAGGAACCGCACCGCGTCGGGATAGTCCAGCCCCTCGATCTGCATGATGAAGTTGATCACGCCGCCGCCCGCGTGGCAGCCGAAGCAGTAATAAATCCCCTTGTCCGGCGCGACGGAGAACGACGCGGTCTTTTCCGAGTGGAACGGGCAGAGCCCAAAGAGGTTCGAGCCACGGCGCGTCAGGCTGACATACTGCCCCACGACCTCGTCGATGGGATTGCGCTCGGTGAGCGCGTCCAGAAACGGCTGCGGAAACGCCACGGGATCGACCTCCTTTCAGAATGTGTGGGCATCTGCCCCTGCAAAAATCGCGCGCAGCAGCGACTCAGCGCACCTGCCACGTCGCGGGGATAAACAGCTCCGAATACTTATGGACCGCGTAGCGGTCGGTCATGCCGGCAATGTAGTCGCAGACGATGCGCTCCATGCCGTCAAAGTCCAGCTGCGGGAGAAAATCCGGCGGCAGCCTTTCGGGGTTTTTCATGTAATACTCAAACAGCCTGCACAGCATATCCTTCGCCTTCGATTCCTCACCCTTGGCGACGGGATTCGTATAGACGCGGGCAAACATGAACGTGCGCAGCTGATCCATGGCCTGCGCCACGTCCGGCTGCATACCGAGCGTGCCGGTCAGCAGCGTGTTTTCGATCATGTTCTCGACCAGCGTGTTGATCCGCTGTGAATGCGAGTGGCCGAGAATTTCCGCGATCTGCGCCGGGATATCGGCCTCGGTCAGGATCCCGGCGCGCATGGCGTCGTCGATATCATGGTTAATGTACGCAATGCGGTCGGACGTGCGCACGATCTGGCCCTCGAGCGTCTCGGGGATAAAGTCTCCCGTGTGGCCGAGAATACCCATGCGCACCTCGTAGGTCAGGTTCAGTCCCGCGCCGTCGCGTTCGAGCTTGTCCACCACGCGCAGCGACTGCTCGTTGTGGCGGAAGGGCTTGTCCAGCATACTGGACAGCGCCTTTTCTCCCGCGTGGCCGAACGGCGTGTGGCCCAGATCGTGGCCGTAGGCCGCGGCCTCCGCCAGATCCTGATTGAGCCGCAGCCCGCGGCAGATCGTCCGCGCGATGCGTGCGACCTCCAGCGTGTGGGTCATGCGGGTGCGGTAATGGTCGCCCTCCGGCGATAAAAACACCTGCGTCTTGTGCATCAGACGGCGGAAGGATTTGCTGTGGAGAATGCGGTCGGCGTCGCGCTGGTAGCAGGTGCGCACGTCGTTGTCAGCCTCCGGCTCCGGCCGGCCTTTTGTTTCGGCGGCCTTCTGCGCCTGCGGGGACAAAAACTCGTATTCCTCCTGCTCCATCCGTTCGCGCACGTTCATAAAACTCCACCTTACCTTGTCAGAATACCTGTTAGTTTTGAATTCCCTGTGGAATTTGCGTGAATTTTCTTTAAAAACTTATCGGATTTTAACGCCGTGCAGTTCCGTCCCTGTCCGTTCCGGGCAGAGGCTTCCGGCAGAAAGTTCCTGCAGAGCAGCGGCAAATGCAGCTTCTTCCGGCTCAGGCAGAAGGACGGTCATGGCGATCTCGGCGCTATAGTCCGTGTCCCGGAGAAGCCCGCTGTGCTTTTCCAGCTCCAGCTTCACGCGCTCAAAGAGCGCATAGGGGCAGTCGAGCCGCAGTACGCTCCACGGGCGAAGCTCGGAAATGCCCGCGTCGTCCAGCGCGTCCTTCGCGGCCTTCGTGTACGCGCGGCAAAGGCCGCCCGCACCCAGAAGAATCCCGCCGAAATACCGCGTCACGACGCACAGCACGTCCTGCACGCCCTCGCGTTCGAGTACGTTCAGAATCGGCTGACCGGCCGTGCCCTGCGGCTCGCCGTCATCGCTGTAGCGCTTCTGGCCGGAATGCAGGATGTAGGCCCAGCAGTTGTGGCGTGCGTCGTATTCCCGCTTTTTGACGGCTTCCAGCCGCGCACGGGTCTCAGCCTCCGTCGTGACGGGGACGATCAGCCCCAGAAAGCGCGACTTCTTTTCGATATATTCCGATGCGCCTTCTCCGGCGGGGATCAGGAACTGTTCCATTATCCTTCCTCTATTACATACTGACGCAGTCTGCCGAATAAGGTTTCATCCAGAACCGCGTCGATCTGAATTCCGTTGTCTGCATACTCGCTGGAGAGCACCTGCGCCGTATCGTGGAGCGCGGCGACCATGCCGCCCTGCTGATACGGAAGGAGCAGCTTTACGCGGTGCTTTCCGCGTCCGAGCTGCGTCTCGATGGCCTCCCTGAGCGCGTCCAGCCCATAGCCGCTCGCCGCCGAGATCGCGACCTTGTCGCTCCCGCGCGGAATTTCGTCGTCCGGGACAAGATCACACTTGTTATAGCATTCCAGAACGGGCGTGCCGGGCTTTGCCAGCTCCGCGATCAGGCGGTTCACGACCGCGATATGATCCTCACGCTCCGGGTCGGCGCTGTCGATGACGTGGACGAGCAGATCCGCATATTCCAGCTCCTCAAGCGTGGCGCGGAACGCTTCGACCAGATGGTGCGGCAGCTTCGCGATAAAGCCGACCGTATCCGACAACAGCGCCTGACACGTATCGGAGACAGTCAGCTGCCGCGTCGTGGTGTCGAGCGTGTCGAACAGGCGGTTATTCGCCGGGATATCAGAGCCTGTGAGCGCGTTCAGAAGCGTCGACTTGCCCGCGTTCGTATAGCCGACGAGGGCCACGACGGGCAGCTCGTTCTTCTGCCGCCTGCGGCGCTGCTCGGCGCGGGTCTTGCGCACGAGCTCGAGATTTTCGCGCAGCTTCTGGATGCGCGAACGAATATAGCGCTTATCGGTTTCCAGCTGCGTTTCGCCGGGGCCTCTCGTGCCGATGCCGCCGCCGAGACGGCCCATTTCCTCGTTCCAGACCGTGAGCCTTGGCAGATAATACTGATACTGTGCCAGTTCGACCTGCAGCTTGCCTTCACGCGTTTTGGCGCGCTGGGCGAAGATATCAAGAATGAGCGCACTGCGGTCGAGCACAGCCGTTTTTAAAATATCTTCCAGCGTCCGCGTCTGCGAGGGGGTCAGGTCATTGTCGAAAATGACCATGTTCGCGCCCGTTTCCAGCACGAGCTGGCGGACCTCCTCGGCCTTGCCCTCGCCGATGAACGAGCGGGGGTCGGGGGTGTGCTTGTTCTGCAGGACCTTTCCGGCGCACTCGCCGCCTGCGGTATTGAGAAGGGCCTCCAGCTCGTCCAGCGTCGTCTCGGTCGCAGTCTCTTCCTTTGTGAAGCAGTCCGCGTTGAGGCCCACGAGCACGGCCCGGTCGATGGTTTTTCGGTTCAGTTCTTCCATAAATCCATTTCCGTCAGTTTCTTACAAATTGCGACAAGCATGAAAAAAGCCCGCACCGATACGCGGTGCGGACTGTCTTCTTACTTCAGGCCGTATTTCTTGTTGAAACGGTCGACACGTCCACCGGTGTCAACAAGCTTCTGCTTGCCGGTGTAGAACGGGTGACACTTGGAGCAAATTTCAACCTTGATGTCCTTTTTTGTAGAACCAGTCTCAATAACTGCACCACACGCGCATCTGATAGTAGTCTGTTCGTACTTGGGATGGATACCTTCCTTCATGAGTTTCACCTCTCTCATCAGATTTCTGTAAAAAGGCAGACTGCCCTTCCCTTGGTTCAAACGCCTAGCTATAGTACCACAGGATGCGCCAGAATGCAAGGATAATTTTCAATTTTTTTTCCGGAACGCAAAAAACGGCCTGCAGCCAGATGGCCGCAGGCCAGTTATGCCGCCTACTGGAGGTTCCGGCGTTTGCGGAGCATGAAGTAGGTGAGAAAATAGAGGATCGCGCCGAGGACAAGATCTGCGAGCAGGGACAGGAGCATGGTACCGTGGAAAAACTGGGCGACGGCGTGCGGAGCCTCACTGACGACCCCATTGACGACGACCATGCGGCCGCCTGAAAAGACATTTTGCAGCAGGTGGTTCAGGAGGGAGCTGTCATCTGCAAGGCCTGCAAGCGTGCAGACGCCGAAGATCTGCAGCACGGCCTGAATGACAAAATAGAACACGACGGAAAGAAGCCCCTTATGGTTGGCAAAGCTGTAGCCGATGGACATGGGCGCGTAGAACAGCAGGCAGGCGACAAGCAGGCTGACGAACAGCATCGCAAAGGTCTCCAGCGCAATGGCGATGCCGTTACCGGTGTAATAGCTGCCCAGCTCGCGCAGTCCGGATATAAAGTTGTTATATAGCTCTGTTGACACGCCGCCCTGCCAGATCACGATGGCGAGGGCAAGCAGCTCCGCCGCAAACGTGAACAGGAAAAAGAGCGCGGCGGTGATCAGCTTCGACCAGAGCAGGCTGTGGACACCGACGGGAAGCGTGAACATGAGATAGCCCTCGTCGGTAAGGAAGTTCTGGTGGAAGCGCTTGATCATCAGAACGGTGGAGAAGACCATCACGCCAAGACCCGCCAGCACATAGACAATGGCGAGCAGAACGCTGACAATATAGAGGACGCGCGTGGGATTCGGCACCTGCTGCAGGATCTGATTTGCGACGCGGGAAAAGACAGCCAGCAGCAAGAGCGCGCCGAACAGCGGCGCCATCAGACGGCCTGTGGCGCGGAACTCGTGTTTGATCAGTTTTCCCAGCATTTGAATACCTCCCGGAACAGGGCGTCGACCGACTGGCCGCGCGTCTCGCGGATCTCCTCGCAGCTCTCGTGCAGCGCGACGTGTCCATGATCGAGGAAAATGACATCATCAAGCACCGGCTCGACATCGGCGATCAGGTGTGTGCTGATGATGACGGCAGCCTCGGGGTTATAGTTTGAAATAATGGTATGCAGGATATAATCGCGCGTGGCGGGATCGACGCCGCCGATGGGTTCATCCAGCAGATAGAGCTTTGCCCGGCGGCTCATCACCAGCGAGAGCTGCACCTTCTGCCTCAGGCCCTTGGACATCTGACGGACGGACTGGTTGAGATCCAGACCGAGCTGCGAGAGCATCCGTTCGGCGGCTGCGCGGTCAAAATCGGCAAAGAAGTCGCCATAGAAATCAAGCAGCTGGCGCGTCTTCATCCAGGGGCTGAGCGTGATGCGGTCCGGCAGATAGGACACGACGGCGTTGGTCTGCGGTGACGGTGCCTGGCCGCCGATCAGCACTTCTCCGCTGGTGGGCTGCAGCAGCCCCATGGCAAGCTTGATCAGGGTGGATTTTCCGCTGCCGTTTGGCCCAAGCAGGCCAACGATACGGCCGGGTTCGAGCGCGAGATCGATATGGTCGAGCGCCATGGCCGCGCCATAGCGCTTTTCCAGCGCGCGGCATTCAAAGATCGGCATGTTCCTGTTCCTCCATTTGATCGAATAGATTGTGAATTTCCTGCTTTCCGCAGCCAAGCGCGCGCATGGCCGCGAGATACTGCCGGGTCTGCGCCTCGGCGAGCGAGCGGCGCGCAGCGGCGACGGCGGCTGCATCCTCGGTGACGAACTTGCCGGCGGTGCGCTGCGTGTAGATCAGTCCCGCGCGTTCAAGATCTGCAAAGGCGCGCTGCACGGTATTCGGATTGACACCGGCGTCGGCCGCAAGGTCACGCACCGATGGGAGCTTGCAGCCGGGCGGATAGCCGCCGGAGACAATCTGCTGCTGCAAGCGCGCGACGAGCTGCGTATAGATGGGTTGATCGGCCTGAAATTGCCAGGACATGAAGTCACCTCCTGTACTGCTGTATTAAGTGATTAACACAGTAGCACAGGAGGCGTGATTTGTCAAGCGGTTTTTAGAAAATACCGCAATTTTTCATTTTTTCTTCCGGAAAATTCTATACTTCTGTTCCATTCCGGCGCAGCAGCACGTACCCGGCGCGCCAAAGAGCGTATACAGATCTGCAGCGCGGCATTCCATTGCAAGCGCGGCTCAAAATTCAGCGGGAGCACACACAGAGTTCTGTGCGTGCTCCCGCTGGTTTCAGCTTCGGAAGCTACTTCATATACTTGTCTGCGGTGAAGCCGTACGGCAGCATCGCGCCAAGGGATTCGGCGACATAGGTGCCGTCACTGCGGCCCATGTAGATCATGAAGCTGGGCGCGCAGAATTCCTGCATGACCTGACGGCAGACGCCGCAGGGCGAGGTGATCTGCTGATTGATCTCGCCCCGGCGGGAGCCTACCACGGCGATGTCCGTAAATTTGGTCACGCCCTCGCCGTCTTTTCCGCCGACGACGGCGATGGCGGAAAACTCCCGCTCGCCCTCGGAGACGGCCTTGAAAAATGCGGTGCGCTCAGCGCAGTTGCTGGGGCCGTAGGCTGCGTTTTCAATGTTGCAGCCGAGATAGACCTTCCCGCTCTTTGTCAGCAGCGCCGCGCCGACCGTAAAGCCGGAGTACGGCACATAGGCGAATTTCATCGCGGCAAGCGCCTGACGGACAAGCTCTTCCGGTGTCATGGGCGTTCTCCCTTCCTTCCTCTTAAACCAGCTCCGCAGCAAAGCTCCTCCCCGGCGTCTGGTACGGGACGCCAAGCAGCTCCGTCACGGTCGCAGCGATGTCGCAGAAGCCTGCGCGCGTGCCGAGATTGACGGGCTTTACTTTTTTGCCGAGCGCGATCATGGGGATATACTCGCGCGTGTGGTCGGTATGCTTGAGATAGCCGGGGTCGCAGCCGTGGTCGGCGGTGATGATGACGCAGTCGTCGTCTCCGAGCTTTGCAAGCAGCTCCGGCAGCCAGGTGTCAAATTCATGCAGCGCCTGTGCGTAGCCGTCCGGGTTCCTGCGGTGGCCGTAGAGCATATCGAAATCAACGAGATTCACGAAGCACAGGCCGGTAAAGTCCCGGTCCGCGATTTCGAGCGTCTTTGCAAGGCCGTCAGTATTGCCGGAGGTGTAGGTGAACTCCGTCATGCCGCGTCCGGCGAAAATATCGTGGATCTTGCCGACTGCGATCATATCCTGTCCGGCCTCGACAATCGCGTCGAGCATGGTCTTTGCGGGCGGCTCAAGCGAGAAATCATGGCGGCGGGACGTGCGCGTGTACGGCCATTCGCCCTCGAACGGGCGGGCGATGACGCGGCCCACACCGTATTTGCCGGTAAGCAGTTTCCGTGCGATGCGGCAGTATGCATAAAGCTGCTCAGGCGGGACGACAGATTCATGCGCTGCGATCTGGAACACGGAATCCGCCGACGTGTAGACGATCAGATCACCGGTCTGCACGTGCTCGCGGCCATAGTCCTTGATGACCTCGGTGCCGGAATAGGGCAGGTTGCACAGGACGCCCCGGCCCGTCTGCTCGGAAAACGGCTTCAGGATCTCCTCAGGAAATCCGTGCGGGAACGTCGGCAGCGGCTGCGGCGAAACGAGGCCCGCGATCTCCCAATGGCCGATGGTCGTATCCTTGCCGCGCGAAAGCTCCTGCAGCCTCGCAAGCGCGGCCTGCGGACGGTCTGTCTTCGGCAGATAGTCCACGCCGTCCAGATTGCCGAGGCCCATGGAAATGAGGTTCGGCATGGCGAACTTCGGAGACTGGCTGCACGTGTGCAGCGTATTGGCTCCGACGTCGCCGAACTCCGCCGCGTCGGGCTCATAGCCCACGCCGCAGGAGTCAAGAACGATCAGAAATACTCGTTTCATTGCTTATTTCTCCAGTTTCACAGCCGTCTCAAGCGCCAGCTTCATCATGTTCGTGAAGCCGTTCTGCCGCTCCTCGGCGGTGCAGTTTTCGTTTCGCAGCAGATGGTCGGACACCGTGCAGATGGCAAGCGCACGCTTGCCTGCGCGGGCCGCGTTCATATAGAGGGCCGCAGCCTCCATCTCGACGGCCATGACACCCATCTTCTTCCACGCCTGATTGCCGATCCAGCCGCCAGTCATATCGCCGTCGTCGCCGTAGAAGCGGTCGGAGGACAGGATGTTGCCGACGTGATAGGGAAGCCCCAGCTCCTTGGCTGTCTCGACGCAGGTTTCAAGCATATGGTAATCCGCAATGGGCGCGAACGTGCCGGGCAGATGGTACTGGCCCGCCCAGTTCGAATCCGTGCAGGCACCCTGCCCGATGACGATATCGCGCAGGTTGATATTCTCCTGCATCGCGCCGGTCGAGCCGATACGCATGATGTTTTCCACGCCGAACACGGTATACAGCTCCCAGGAATAGATGCCGATGGACGGCATACCCATGCCGGAGGCCATGACGGAAATTTTTACGCCGTGGTACGTGCCGGTATAGCCGTGGATGCCGCGGACATTATTGACGAGAACTGCGTTTTCCAGAAAGTTTTCCGCAATGAACTTCGAGCGCAGCGGGTCGCCGGGCATGAGAACAGTCTTACCAAAGTCGCCGGGCTTGGCATTGATATGCGGAGTCGGATAATTTGCCATAAAATTGGTTCCTTTCTATGTGTATGATGGGGGAAATCGCAATATGCGGTTTTTTTCAAATTTGCGAGCTGGTCATGTCTCCGACGGCCCCTTC
>ENA-OPWY01000951-OPWY01000951.1-human-gut-metagenome-genome-assembly--contig:-NODE-951-length-13509-cov-1.740152_pt1 | contig 13509 bp, 12 predicted proteins | sample MGYA00241515_ERZ502022 | MGnify/ENA primary metagenome ERZ502022 (study PRJEB25962, sample SAMEA2043045) | human gut metagenome | biome: human gut; feature: human-associated habitat; material: faeces...
TATATATAAATATTTAAAATAAGTATTGATTAAATACATTTTATATGCTAATATAGAATACGTATTAAAATTTAATTTGGAGTATTGTATTTTTATGTAAAAATACGGAGGTAAAAATGGATACATATAATGAAATTTGGAATGCCGTGCTTTCATATTGCGAGCAAAGGGTTACGGAAACGGCTTTCAATTTATGGATAAAAAAGACTGAATTTGTCAGCTTTGAGGCGGCAACAATTACTTTAAGACTTCCCAGTGCCATGTATATGGACGTTGTTATTTCGCAATACGGCACAATGTTTAGTGAGGCTTTTGCGGCAGTAATGGGATTTGAGGTTAAAATTAAATATGTTTGTGCCGAGGATAATGACAGAGAGGAACATAAATTTTATCAGGATAAGCAGCACCTTGAGGATTATAAAAACGAGCAATACACGTTTGAAAATTTTATTGTCGGCTCAAGCAACCGATTTGCTTATGTTGCGGCTAAGGCTGTTGCAAGCGACCCCGGGCTTAATCTTACCAAAAATTCAAAAATGAGAAACTATAATCCTCTTTTTATTTACGGTAATTCGGGTCTTGGCAAAACTCACCTGTTAAATGCTATTTGTTATGAAGTTAAAAAGAAATTTCCCGATATGAATATTCTTTACATTCGTGCAGAGCAATTTGTAAATGAATTTATGCAGGCACTTCAATATAAAACAACAGATGAATTTCACGATAAGTTTAGAAACAGCATTGATTTGCTTTTGATTGACGATATTCAATTTATTGCCGGTAAGCAACAAACAATTGAGGAATTTTTCCATACGTTTGACACTCTTGTTTTTGCAGGCAAGCAGGTTGTAATTACTTCTGACAGGCCGCCGAGGGAAATTCAATCTATTACCGACAGGCTTAAATCCCGATTTGAGGATGGGCTTCTTGCCGATATTCAGCCACCTGAGTATGAAACAAGATGTGAAATAATCAAGCGCAAAGCAATGATGCTTAATTTTGAAATTCCCGACCCTGTTATTGATTACATTGCTGACAAGGTTAAATCAAATATCCGTCAGCTTGAGGGCGTTACAAAGAAACTTTACGCTTATTGCGACATTAATCAAAACACACCTACCATAGCGCTGGCACAAAATTTTGTTAAGGTTGTTATGGAGGATACACAGCCGCTTCCCGTTACAATTCAAAAAATTGTTGAGGAGGTCAGCAGAACAACAGGTGTATCTGTTGAAGATATTTACGGCGGTCAGAGAAAGAAAACTATTTCCGACGCACGAAAGATTACCTTTTATGTTATAAGAAAAGTAACAAATATGAGTTATGAGGATATAGGCGCAGAATTTAAAAAGCATCATTCAACGGTTATGTATAACATTGACCAAATTGAAAAGGATATTGAAACGGATACGAAGCTTGCAAGGCAAATTAACGATATAATTTCCAATGCAAAAAGTATTCAATAGTTTCCACAAAATTTTCAACATTTTTTACTTTTTAATTAACAATGGATGCGGAAAACTTATTTTTTGCACAATTTAATAAATCTTTCAACAATTGAGATATTAAAAAAATTGCATTAAATTTCCTTTATTATCAATGATTGTAAAAGATTTCAACAATTTCCGCAGCCTATACTACATACTACTACAATTAGACTATATAGATAGACGGAGGGTATAAAAAAATGAAATTTACCTGTAATACAAAAGAATTAAGCGAAGCTTGTTCAAATGTTATGAGAGCGGTAAGCACAAAGGTAACTATTCCCACAATTGAGGGTATACTTATGGAATGTGGCTCTGATACATTAAGCCTTACCGGTTATGATTTTGAATTCGGAATTAATACAACACTTCAGGCAAGCGTTGTAGAACCGGGTGCAATCGTAATTAATGCAAAAGTAATAAGCGATATTATCAGAAAATTACCTGAAGGTAAGGTTACATTTGAAATCAGCGGTACATCTGTTTCAATTATCAGCGGTGCGGCGCAATATAACATTTCAGGTATTGACGCAGACGATTATCCGGAGCTTCCGTCCGTATCGGGAGGATATCCTTTATTTTTAAATGAGGGTGTTCTTCAAAATATGGTTTCACAAACTCTTTTTGCCGTTGCAGACAGTGAGGCTTCAAAGCCGGTACATACAGGTCTTAAATTTGAACTTACTCAAAATCAATTAAGGCTTATAGGTGTTGACGGATACAGGCTTGCAATAAGAACAGAAACGGTTAAATATGACGGCGAAGATATCAGCTTTATTGTTCCTAAAAAAACAATAAGAGAGCTTATTAAGCTTTTCAGTGCCGAGAATGATAAAGATATTTCAATCAGCGTAGGAAAAAGGCATATTGTTTTTGATGTTGATAATTACAGTATTATCAGCCGTTTGCTTGACGGTGATTTTCTTGATTATAACGCTGCTGTTCCTAAAACTTGCAACACAACTGTTTTAATTAATACAGACGATGCAATTAACTGTATTGAAAGAACACTTCCGGTTATTGAAAATGATAAGAAAAACCCAATCAGATGCTTATTTGATGCTGACGAGATGAGAGTTTCAACTGTTTCAAGCATAGGCAGAGTTGTAAACTATACTCACGCAAATGTAAGCGGTGACAGAGTTGAAATAGGATTTAATTCAAAATATGTTGACGCTCTTCATGCCGCAGATACAGACCAAGTAAGAATTGAACTCGGCGGTGCGGTAAGCCCCGTTAAGGTTTTGCCGATTAATGATGATTCCTTTTTATTTTTAGTATTACCAATGAGGCTTAAAAATGAAAATTAAAGCAAAAGCAACACCGAGAAAAAATGAAAATGTTAAAATAACCACCGAATTTATCAGGCTTGACGCTTTTTTGAAATTTAAAGGAATAGCAGAAACCGGCGGTCAGGCTAAAACATTTATTCAAGACGGAATAGTTAAAGTAAACGGTGAAGTGTGCACGGCAAGGGGCAAAAAAATCCATGCAGGTGACACAGTTTCAATTTTTTCGGTTGACTATAAGATTATTACAGATGAAAATTAATTCAATAGAAATTGAAAATTTCAGAAATATAGAAAAGCTAAAACTCAATTTTGAAGATGTAAACATAATTTGGGGTGAAAATGCACAAGGCAAAACGAATTTGATTGAAGCAATTTATCTTTTTACAGGAAGTAAAAGTTTCAGAGGTGTAAGGGATAAGGAACTTGTCAAATTCGGCGAGAAAAAGGCAGAACTTAAAATTGATTTTGAAAATAAATCAAGAAAGCAAAATGCCGAACTGTCAATTATGGGCAGGAGAACGGCTAAGTTAAACGAAATTGAAAAAAAGAGTGCAACTGCCCTGGGTGATGAATTAAAAGCAGTTATTTTTTCACCGGTTCATCTTTCTATGGTTAAGGACGGGCCGATTGAGAGAAGAAAATTTATTGATAATTCACTTTGCCAACTTAAATCAAATTACAGAAGCGTATTAAAAGAATATAACCGTTGCCTTGCACAGAGAAATATGCTTTTAAAGGATATAAAAAATAATTTCAACCTTGAGGATATGCTTTATATTTGGGATAAAAACCTTGCAAAAAGCGGTGCCAAGATTATTTATCAAAGGGAAAAATATGTTGAGGCATTGCTCCCGTTTGCGACGGAAATTTTTGACGGTCTTTCAAAAGGACGTGAAAAAATTGATTTAAGGCTTGACTGTGGCTTTGAATGTAAAAATTTAACTGTGGCTGAAATTGAAAATGAGTTTACAAAGCAACTTATTTCAAACAGAAACAATGATTTAATTAATAAAATAACAACCGTAGGTCCGCATAGGGACGATATGGAAATTCTTATCAACGGCAAAAGCGCACGTCTTTACGGCTCGCAAGGTCAGCAAAGAAGTTGTGTGCTTGCGCTTAAACTTGCGGAGGCAAGTTTGCTTAAGAAAATGACTGACGATGAGCCGCTTGCGCTGTTGGATGACGTTATGAGTGAGCTTGACGAGTCAAGGCAGGATTATATACTCAATCACATTAAAAATTGGCAGGTATTCATTACGTGCTGTGATGCCAACACGGTTTTAAGGCTTAAAAAGGGCAAAACCTTTCATATTGAAAACGGCAGGTGTATAGGCTGATGTATATATATTTAGGCGGAAACACCGTTATAAGTACAAACGATATACTCGGTATTTTTGATATGGATACGTCAACGGTTAATAAGGCTACACGTGATTATTTATCAAACGCCGAAAAAAATAAAAAAACAGTTTATGTAAACTTTGAACTTCCAAAAAGCTTTGTAGTTTGCAGGGACAAAATATATATTTGCCCTCTAAATACCTCAACGCTTATTAAAAGAGTGCAGGCAGGGCAAAAAGGATAATGTAATTTATTTACCAAGTTAAATATAAAAGGAGATTTAATTCAATATGAGCGAAGAAAACAAGATTGAACTTGAAGAAGCTGACATTGATACAAAAGTAACCGAGGAATATTCGGCAAAGGATATTCAGGTGCTTGAGGGACTTGAGGCTGTTCGTAAAAGGCCGGGTATGTATATCGGCTCAACGGGACCGAGAGGACTTCACCACCTTGTTTATGAAATTGTGGATAACTCTATTGACGAGGCACTTGCAGGAGTATGTACTCACATTGAATGTAACATTTTGCCGGGTGATGTCATAGAGGTTAAGGATAACGGACGTGGTATTCCTACAGGCATTAATGAAAAAACAGGGCTTCCGGCAGTAACGGTTGTGCTTACCGTGCTTCACGCAGGCGGTAAATTCGGCGGTTCTGGCTATAAGGTATCGGGCGGTTTGCACGGTGTAGGTTCGTCTGTTGTTAATGCGCTTTCAGAATGGCTTGAGGTTGAGGTTACGCAAAACGGCCACGTTTACAGCCAAAAATTTGAAAGAGGCAAGCCTGTTAATGATTTGCATATTATTGCAGACCACGACGGCCACGGAACTACAATAAGATTTAAGGCTGACGCAGAAATTTTCCAGGAAACCACAGTTTACGATTAAGAAATTCTTGCAAGACGTTTAAGAGAGCAGGCATTTCTTAACGCAGGTCTTTCAATCACTCTTACCGATAAAAGAGGAGATGAGGACAGCGGCGAAGAATTTTGCTACGTCGGCGGTATCAAATCTTTTGTTGAATATATCAACACAAGCCGTGGACTTAATCCTATTCAGGATGAGGTTATTCACCTTTCAACAACAAAGGGTGACAGAAGTGCGGAGGTTGCGCTTTGCTATACAGACTCATATAACGAAACGCTTTTGTCATTTGCTAATAATATCAACACTATTGACGGCGGTACTCACGAAACAGGATTTAAAACTGCGCTTACAAGAGTATTTAACGATTACGGCAAAAAATTCGGTATTCTTAAGGACAGCGACAAGAAATTTACCGGTGATGACGTTCGTGAGGGTATAACGGCAGTTATAAGCGTTAAGCTTACAGAGGCTCAGTTTGAGGGACAAACTAAAGGCAAGCTCGGCAACACGGATATAACAGGTCTTGTTTCAACAATGCTTTATGAAAAGCTTATGACTTATTTTGAGGAAAATCCGAACGTTGCAAAAACTTTACTTAATAAATCACTTGACGCTTCACGTGCAAGAGAGGCGGCAAGACGTGCAAGGGAAAATGCAAGAAGAAAATCTCCGCTTGAAAGCAATTCACTTCCGGGCAAGCTTGCAGACTGTATCAGCAACGACCCTGAAAAATGCGAAATTTATATCGTCGAGGGTGATTCGGCAGGCGGCTCTGCAAAAGAGGGCAGAGATAAGCAACACATGGCAATTCTCCCGCTTTGGGGTAAAATGCTTAATGTTGAAAAGGCAAGAGTGGACAAGGTTATTACTAACGAAAAACTTGTTCCTGTTGTTATGGCACTCGGAACAGGTATCGGCGAGGATTTTGATATCAATAAATTGAGATATCACAAAATCATTATTATGGCGGATGCCGATGTCGACGGTGCTCATATCAGAACGCTTCTTTTAACATTTTTCTTCAGATATATGCCGCAGATTATTGAGGACGGTTATGTTTATCTTGCTCAACCGCCTCTCTTTAAGGTATCGAAGGGTAAAAAGAGCAGCTACGCTTTCTCTGACGAGGAAAGAGACGCTAAGATTGCAGATTTTGGCGGAGATTGCGACATTCAGCGATACAAAGGTCTTGGTGAAATGGACCCTGAACAGCTTTGGGAAACCACTATGGACCCTGAGTTTAGAACTATGCTTCGTGTAACGATTGAGGATGCACAAAGAGCAAGCGAAAACTTTTCTATCCTTATGGGCGACAATGTTGAGCCAAGAAGAGAATTTATTGAAAAGAACGCAAAATTTGTTCAAAATTTGGATGTATAAAATATGAAATTAACTTATAAAATGACAGCCGATGAATTTTATAAGGGCTATAATTATAAAATTCAAAAAATAGGCTTGAATAATATGGCGGAAATTGTAAGTCTTGTCGTTATAATAATTGCGTCAATAATCGTTTCCGTGCTGGGCGTTGTTAATGCAATGGTTATTTTGCCTTTTGCGATTTTGCTTTGCATACTTTTTGTTTATAAACAAATTTCGGCAAAAAACAGCATTACAATCGAATTTCAGCGCTCAATTATATTGAATGACGAAAATACGCTTAGACTTTATGATGAAGGATTGGAAATTTTTTCAAGTTTTGAAAAGGTTTATGCCCCGTGGCAAAGCATTTATGCGATTAAGGAAACTAAAAGTGAACTTATAATTTTACCTACCCTCAGCCGTGGCATTGCGGTTATCAGTAAGCAAAGATACGGCAAGGAACTTGATGAAATAATCAAGGTGCTTAAAAGTAAGGGGGTAATGAAATAATGGATTATAAATTCAATTATTCTCTTGATAAAAATGATTTAATTAATTTTGAACTTTTTAAGCTTAAAAGCAGCAAGTTTATGAGCATGATATATATTACGGTACTTATTATGCTTGTAATGAACACATATTATGCTTTCAGCGAAAAAAATTATGCGTATTTGCTTATTCCTGCACTCTATATTGTTGCAATAGGAATTTATCTTTTTTATGTAAAAAAGATAAGACCCGATATAAGGGTCAAGCGCTGTATTAAAGCCGATGTTACATACAGTGAGCCAAGAGAGGTTACGATAAGCGAGAAAAGCATTGAATTTAAAACATTGCCTAAAAATGAAGGCGAGCCGATGTTTATCGGTTTTTACCCTTATTTGACTCTCGGCGCAATAATCGAAACAAAGGAATATATTTATTTTTTAACAAAAATTAAAAGTATTTAGGCAGAAAAATCCCTGCCATACCGTAAAAAAGTAGAATTAACTCTGTTTTGGAGGTTAGATAATGGATAGTAATGAAATTCGTTACGACAATCAAAAAATTAAAGATGTAGAAATCAGTGATGAGATAAGAAAGGCATTCCTTGATTATTCAATGAGTGTTATTGTTCAGCGTGCGCTTCCCGATGTACGTGACGGCTTAAAGCCTGTTCACAGAAGAATACTTTACGCTATGTATACTAACAATCTCTATCCTGACAGGCCTTACCGTAAATGCGCCACCACCGTCGGTGAAGTGCTCGGTCACTATCACCCTCACGGCGACGCATCTGTTTATGACGCTATGGTTAGGCTTGCACAGCCGTTTTCAATGAGGCACATTCTTGTTGACGGTCACGGTAATTTCGGTTCTGTCGACGGTGACCCTGCCGCTGCTTACCGTTATACAGAAAGCAGAATGAGCAAAATCGCTATGAAAATGCTTGAGGATATCAAGAAGGATACTGTTGATTTTGTTCCTAACTTTGACGATAACAGCAAGGAGCCTACCGTTTTACCGTCACGTTATCCCAATTTGCTTGTAAACGGTTCATCGGGTATCGCAGTAGGTATGGCTACAAATATTCCGCCTCATAATATGAACGAGGTTGTTGAGGGTATGTGTTGCCTTATTGACAATCCCGACGCATCGCTTGAGGAAATTATGCAATATATAAAGGGACCTGACTTCCCTACTGCCGGCATTATTATGGGCACAAGAGGAATTAAAGAGGCTTATGCAACAGGCAGAGGCAAGATTTATCTTCGTGCAAGAGCAGAAATTATTGAAACTAAGGGCGACAGATACAAAATTGTTGTAACTGAAATTCCTTACGGTGTAAACAAGGCAAGACTTATTACACGTATTGCCGATTTGGTTAAGGAAAAAAGGCTTGAGGGCGTAGCCGATGTTCAGGACTATTCAGACAGAAAGGGTATGCACATTGAGGTTACTGTTAAGCGTGATGCAAATGCGCAGGTTGTGCTTAACAATCTTTACAAAATGACAGATATGCAGGTAACGTTCGGTGCGATTATGCTTGCCCTTGTTGACGGCGTTCCTAAAGTATTAACCCTTAAGGAAATTTTACAGCAGTATATTGATTTCCAAAGAAATGTAATTTCAAGAAGAACACGCTTTGACCTTAAAAAGGCACAGGACAGAGCGCATATTTTGGAAGGTCTTGCAAAGGCTATAGATATTGTTGACGAGGTTATTGCAACAATTCGTGCCTGCAAGGGCGGACAAGCTGAGGCAAAGCAAGCTATTATGGATAAGTTTGGCTTTGATGACCCGCAGGCAAGCGCAATTGTTGCTTATCGTTTGGGTCAGTTGGCAGGTCTTGAAATTGAAAAGATAATGAATGAACTCGAAGAACTTCACGAAAGAATTAAGGATTTGACTGACATTCTTGAGCACAGCGAGAGAGTTGACGAGATTATAAAAACCGAAACAAGAGAAATAGCCGCTAAATTCGGAGATGAGAGAAGAACAGAGATTTCTGCTGCAATCGGCGACGTTGAGGACGAGGACCTTATCCCCGTTGAGGACTGCATTCTCACTCTTACCGAAAAGGGATATATGAAGCGCCAAACTGTTGACACCTATAAGGCTCAAAACAGAGGCGGCCGAGGTGTTTCGGGTATGAGCAGAAGAGAAGAGGACGTTGCAAAAACAATGTTTGCCTGCTCTACTCACGATTTTATTATGCTTTTCACCAACAAGGGTAAAGTATTTAAAATGAAAGGATATGAAATTCCGGAATCGTCAAGAACGGGCAAGGGTATGAATGTTGTAAACATTCTTCCTATTGAACAAGGCGAGCAGATTACTGCCATGGTTAGAGTGCCTAAGGACGAGGAGCGTTCATTCCTTTGTATGATGACTAAAAACGGCATTATCAAGAGGACTGCTCTTGACCAATATGACCATATCAGGAAAAACGGCATTATTGCTATCAATCTTGACGAGGGCGATGAGCTTTGCTGGGTTGATATTACAGACGGAAACAGAAAGCTTGTTGCCGCAACTCACGACGGAATGAGCATTTGCTTTGAGGAAAGCGACGCAAGGCTTATCGGCAGAACGGCAAGAGGTGTTAAGGCAATCACATTAAGTGAGGGCGACTATGTTGTTGGCTTTGTTGCAGAGCACGAGGGAGTTAAGCTTCTTACTGTATCTGAAACAGGATACGGACGTAAGAGTGAATTTTCCGATTACCGTGTTCAGTCAAGAGGCGGTAAGGGACTTCTTAACTACAGGGTTGAAAAGTTCGGCAAGGTTGCTAATATTGCCGCTGTTACGGAAGAAAATGACGTTGTTATGATTTCCACCGACGGAATTATTATTCGTATGCCTGTTGACCAAATTTCTACATTCCAAAGACCTGCAAAGGGTGTTAAGGTAATGAGAGTAAACGAGGGCGAAAAGCTTGCTACAATCAGTGTTGTTGACCGCTTTGAGGAAGACGAAATTGAGACAGAAGATACCGAAAATGTCGAAAACGCAGGCGAAGAACAGGAAAACGGCGACGAATAATAGATAATCATATCTAAATATGTCTATTAAAAGTGCAAAAAATCAATTTTTACAATTTAGCTATAGTATTTTAATAAGATATGATATATAATGTCAAAAGTTTTTAGTTTGAAAAAGAGGAGTGAATGCGTTGGAGAAAGAATCCTACAGTATTGACGATATACTCTCTGAAGTCAAAAGGCGCAGAGAGAGCGAAAACAGAGAGCAGGCCAATACCGAGGCGCAAGTCTCAGCTCAAACATACAAGCAAGCAGAGCCTGAAAAGAAAATTGAGGCAGAGCCTGAGCTTAAAGATGATATAAAAGTGCAACAGCCTGAGGTTAAGGTAAGCGTTGCCGAGGACAAGCCTACAAAAACCGAGGTTTTCATTGAAAAAGAGGAAAACACCGCTAAGGGTGACACGGCTGATATTGTTATTCCTACCATTGAGGAGGAAAAAAACGGTTTTACCGATACCGATGAGGTTGAGGAAAACGAAAGTGTTGCATCAATCAATCAATCGCAAGCCGAGCCTCAGGAAAATAACGGTATGGTTGACCTTTTTTCCCTTGCAGGCGGAGAAGTAACCTTGCCGCAAAAGGCAGAGGAGCCTAAAAAAGAGGAAAAGGTTAAATTTTCCAAGACGAAAAAGGGCAAGGCAATAATTTCAATTATAGTAGTTCTTCTTGTAATGATTGTTGCGGCAGGTGTGTTTGCGATTTTTTATGCAAATAATATGCTTAATAAGGTTACGGATGATAATAAAGGCGGAACCGATTATGAAATGAGCACCTACTATAACGGTATGGACTTTCTTAAAGAGAACTTCCCTACTATTGAGGAGGCAAGTGCAGGCGACGTATACAGCTATAAGGAATACCTCAAGCAATGGTATCAAAACGGCGACCCTGTAAGCTCAACTCACGTTCTCAACATTCTTCTTATCGGCGAGGATACAAGGGATGAAAAGATAACCGACACTTCCCGTGCAGACTCGGCAATTATTGCAAGTATTAACGTTGATACTAAGGAAATTCATCTCACCTCTGTTTTGCGTGACCTTTACGTTTATTTTGAGGTTGACGGCAAGGGTCAGTACGGCAAAATCAATGCTGCGGCGTCAATGGGCGGTATGAAATGCTATATCAACACTATTGAAAGATATTATAAAATCGCTATTAACAACTATGCGGTTGTAAACTTCAATTCATTCCCTAAGATTATTGACGCACTCGGCGGTGTACCAATCAAGATTACCTCTGCCGAGATTAATGAAATTAACAATCATCCGAGAGTTTACGGCAATGTTACTATCAAGCAGACGTTTGATGGAACTGAGGGAACAATGAAGTTAAACGGTAAGCAGGCACTTGCATATTGCAGAATCAGGCATATTGACTCTGACGGCGCAAGGGCAAACAGGCAAAAGACCGTTCTCAACGCAATTCTTAATAAAGTGAAAAAGAGCGGCACAGTTGATACGGTTAAAACCGTTAATCAGCTTGCAGGATATGTATATACGGGCTACAATAAAAAGGAGCTTATCTCTATTGGCAATACGGCGCTTAGGGACGGCTGGCTTGATTACGAAATGAAAACCAAGAATGTTCCTGCTGTTGAAAACTGTAAGGGCGGTTCAAGATTCTCAGCCGCTCCGGGCAATTGGATTTGGCTTGCCGATATTCCAAAGGACGCATACGAGCTTCAAATGGAAATTTACGGAAAATCAAATATTAAATTAAGCGAGAACAGGCCGGCATATATCGAAATGGGCAGATAATTTTACGGTCGCGAATAAATAGGCATAAACGTGCCACGTCGAAAGAAATTCCGTGTTTGAATGAATTTCATTGAAATTCATAATAAACACATTAGTTATCACTTGCTACGAAACAGTACACTGTACTGTTTCTCCCAAATTCACAAGTGAATTTGGAGCCACGTGTCTCTTGTGCTTCGCACAATTCACTCTTCAACAGTTTTATTTGAAAAAAGCAAGCTGATGCACCAAATGGCGGCAAGTCCTACAAGGCTATATATAATTCTTGCAAAAACGGAATCCTGTCCGCCGCATATCCAGGCAACTAAATCGAATCTGAAAAGACCCACAAGCCCCCAGTTTATGCCGCCTATTATATTTAAAATAAGTGCAATAATATTGACAATTTTCATATTTATCACTCCAAAAATAAAAGTCATTAGTAGTATGATACCGCTAATGACTTTTATTCATTAATTTTGAAATTTTTAAATATTAGTTACAATGATTTCGCACTTGCCGCAAATTTCATATTTGCCAAAACCTGCCGGAATAAAGAAGCTGTCACCCTTTTTGAGTTCCTTGCCGTTTATTTTTCCTTCGCCGTCAATTACAAGCACGTGGTTAAAGGACTTTTCATCTGCCTCAAGAGTAAGGCTTTTTTCAACGTCGTAATGATTAACGGTGAATAAATCGCATTTTGTAAGAAGCGTTGAATCAAAGCCGTCGCCGATAACCTTGTCACCCATAGGCTTAATGTCATATTTTGGTGGCTCGGTAACAGATACGTCAACTGCCTTTTTTACGTGAAGTTCTCTCGGCTTTCCGTCTTTTCCTATTCTGCCGTAGTCATAAACCCTGTAGGTTGAATTTGAATTTTGCTGAATTTCAGCAATTAAAACACCCTTGCCGATAGCGTGAACGGTGCCTGCCTCGATAAAGAATAAATCACCCTTTTTAACATTAACCGTATTTAATACGTCAAGTAAAGTGTTTTCTTCAATTGCTTTTTTAAACTCTTCTTTGCTGATTTTTTCATTAAAACCGTAAACAAGCTGAGCGTCAGGCGTTGCGTCAATAACATACCAAATTTCGGTTTTGCCGAACTCGTGCTCAACTCTTTTTGCGTATTCGTTGTCAGGGTGAACCTGAATTGATAAATTATCCTTAGCGTCAATAAGCTTGATAAGAACAGGGAAGTAAGGAAAATCTAAGCTTCTTGTGCCTACAAGCTTTTCTTTGCCCTTTTTTTCAATTACTTCTTCAAGCGTTTGACCGTCAAATTCACCGCCGTCAATTGTATTCATTCCGTCCTTATGGCATGAAAGCATCCATCCCTCAGCCAAAATGTCCAAATCACTTTTAAAACCAAAATCGGTTTTGAGCCTTGTGCCGCCCCAAATATAATCTTTGAATACGGGCTTAAGCTTTAAAATATCCATTTTATTTACCTCGAAAATATCTATAATACACATAGATTTTAATTATATTTATATAATATCAAAAAATCACTATACTTTCAATCAAAAATAGTGTAAAATATAAACATTAATTTCGGAGATTTTATTATGAATGTTTTGGATGTTCAAAATTTAACACTTTCTTTTGGTGAAAATAAGCTTTTTTCCGACCTTTCGTTTGACATTCAGGATAAGGAAAAGGTCGGCTTTGTCGGCGTTAACGGCGCAGGCAAAACTTCACTTTTTAAGATTATTACAGGCGAGTATAAAGCTGACAGCGGCAATTGCTTTATTTCTAAAAATGCAAGGCTCGGCTATATGGAACAGCATACCTGCTCAAATGATAAAACAATTTGGGCGGAACTTGTTAGTGTATATGACGATTTAATTCAAATCGAAATTGAGCTTGATAGTATTAATGAAAAGCTTAAA